>OGFI01000557.1_pt1 | contig 27595 bp, 19 predicted proteins | sample 1570901 | NCBI WGS metagenome assembly OGFI01 (sample SAMEA2582018, study PRJEB24529) | metagenome | biome: Human gut stool | place: China | collected 2011 | reverse complement strand
GGCTCACCCTTTATAAGCTCCTTGCCGGAGAACTCCATAATCATTTTGCCGTCTGCATCAGGATGTGTGACGAAGGCATCATGCTTCTCAGCTGTAATACCTGTGAGTGGCTGGAACCAGTGTGTATAGTGGGTTGCACCCTTTTCGACTGCCCAGTCCTTCATAGCCTTTGCAATAACATCGGCATCGGCACTTGACAGCTCGCCACCCTTGTTCATAACATTCATGAGATTTGCAAATACCTTCTTAGGAAGGCGCTCTCTCATCTTACCAACTGTGAATACATTTTCGCCAAAAATTTCTTCTACATTGATATTGCTCATTCTTTTCCATTCCTTTCATGCTATAAATTTTTCGTGGTGATTATGCATCAGGATGTACAGTGGATTGTATTTTATCCGAACTATATGTCTGTTATTTATATCTATAATTAGACATATATGCATAAAAAAAGGGCATTCCAAATAAACGGAACGCCCTTGTTCACTCACACGAATATATGACCTTGTTCCCTAAATATTGGCTTTAGTATTACAAGACATCATTTATGTTAATAAAATAAACTATAACTCACAAAATTGCAAGCCCTTTTTTAAAAAAAACTTATTTTTTTTATTCAGCCTTGCCAACTGAGCCGAATAACTCCATCTTCTCTTTTACAGTTTCTTTAATTGCTGCTGCACCAGGAGCTAAAAGCTTACGAGGGTCGAAGCCCTTGCCCTCTAAGTCCTTGCCTGCCTCAATGTACTTACGTGTAGCATCTGCGAAGGATAACTGGCACTCTGTATTTACGTTAATCTTGGCAACACCAAGAGAGATAGCCTTCTTAATCATATCAGCAGGGATGCCTGTACCACCGTGAAGAACAAGCGGCATATCACCTGTAAGCTCCTTAACGGCTGCAAGTGTCTCGAAGCTGAGTCCCTTCCAGTTAGCAGGGTACTTACCGTGAATGTTACCGATACCTGCTGCAAGCATTGTTACGCCAAGGTCTGCAATAGCCTTACACTCGTTAGGGTCTGCACACTCACCCATACCGATTACGCCGTCTTCCTCACCGCCGATAGAACCAACCTCAGCCTCAAGGGACATATTGTGATCAGCACAAATCTTAACTAAGTCCTTAGTCTTTGCAATATTCTCCTCGATAGGGTAGTGGGAACCATCGAACATGATTGATGAGAAACCTGCCTCTACACACTTAAGGCATCCTTCGTATGAGCCGTGGTCTAAGTGAAGAGCAACAGGAACAGTGATGTTGAGCTCTTCCATCATTCCGTTAACCATGCCGACTACGGTCTTGTAGCCTGCCATATATTTTCCGGCACCTTCGGAAACACCGAGGATAACAGGGGAATTAAGCTCCTGAGCTGTTGTAAGGATAGCCTTAGTCCACTCAAGGTTATTAATATTAAACTGACCAACTGCATAATGACCGGCAACTGCCTTTTCAAGCATTTCTTTAGCTGTAACTAACATAAGAATACCTCCGATATTGTTATTATTTTGACAATATTATAACACATAAAGTAAAAAAGGGAATAGGAAAAATTATAAAAACTGTGTGAATTTTATTTTGCGTTATATTTTAGTATTGTTTTGATTTTATATGCCAGAGTGTCACTTACATCGTAAATAACGCAGCGCTTTTGAACGGAATTTCTCTTGTAGCCGAAGGCTGTTGTGTCGGTGTAGGTTGAGTTTGCACAGTAGAGTGGAACAAAAAATTCATGCAGGTATAGCTTCTCCCTTTCCGGTGGAACTATGTCGGTTCTGCTTAAATCAGGGTTGGTATCGTATGCAGGGAGTATGAATTTCTTTATGGAGCCGAAGTCGGCGGACACATTGTCCACATAGCCGAAAACATATATTCTTAGCTGCCCCTTGTGGCCACCCATAAATGTTGTACCCGAAGCCTTGTAGGAAATGTTTTCAATATATGCCTCAACGCGGAAATAGTCACGGATATATTTATATGATGTGGAAAGTAGAGGGGATGAAGCATCGGGAATGTCGGAAAGCTCCCTGTACCCTATATCCTCCGCACATATAGCTGCCCCGGTCTGCAGGGTTCCGAAATCATACCGGGTTATCGGAATAGTGGCTTCATTGTCAAGCTTGTCCTTTGAGACTATACACATCCTGACCTGTTCGATGTCCTCTGCGCCGGGAAGGCTGTCATACAGGTTGAAACGGCAGATATAGGTTCCGGTGCTGCCATCAGGTGTGAAAGCAAGGTCAACGCTGTTTGACGGGTCGGCGGCATCACTTATCCGGAGAACATATCCTTCTATTCCTGCTATGTCATCATGCGGGTCATGTATGGTCATCACGGCATAGGGTGAATCCGTTATGGAATCGTTGTAAAGACCGAGGGTGAGGTTGTTTTCCGTATAGTCTGCCGTTCCCTGCGGGGCGGTGTTGTCAAATACATATATGCCGTACACATGGCAGCTGTTGACTGTTGCGAGTGCGGAAGGGCTCACGGAGAGGCTGCCGCTGTTATCCATCACCTGACGCACCCACAGATAGTAACAGCCGTCCATTGAAGCTCCAAGGTCAGGAAGTGAAGTTGTAAAGCCTGAAGGTGGGGCGGCACTGCCGTAGCTTTCCCATTCCGAAGGCAGGGCGGAGGCAGAAGCGGAGAAGCCGTACTCATAGCTGTTGTCCGTCCTCAGTCCTGAGCCGTGCTCCGTCACGGTTATGGTTATGTCGATGCTCCTTACAGCATCATTGTCCGCATCAGGATTTACGGTATGTGCCGGGGTAACATCTATCACGGGCGCGGAGGTGTCACGCCATGATGGATACAGGTCAATTACAACTCCGTCCGTTGCTGAGAGGTTCCATTTCCTGGTTTCACCGCCGCCTGTATAGTCGGAGAAAAGCTTATTTCTGTACCAGCCGTTTATGACATATTCCGTGGTATTTTGTCCGTCAGCAGAGTAGACAATGGAGTATGTGTCAGCTGCAGCAGGAAGGAGGCTCTCAGTGTCGTAGGTAAACACTGCACTGTAATACTCATTTTCCTTCCATGTCCATCCCGAAGCAGTTAATCCACTGTCGGAAGGCTTTACAAGTGTTCCGAGCGCCTCATCCGGCACGCTGCTGTGAAGTCTCACCTCGTATTTGACAGGTGTCCATTTTGCGAATGCTGTCTTGTCGCTTGTATAATGCCATATATCATCACCATTAAGCTTTGTGCCGCCTATATAGCTTCCATTCACTATCGTGCCGTCCACATACCAGCCCCCGAACACCCAGCCTGTGAGCCGCGGCTCAGGAAGTCTTCCTATGCTGCTGTCAAATGTGACCTTTCGCGATGCCTCGTCTGCCCCGGTGATGTTTCCTGTCGCATTGCCTGGTCTGCTGTAATCGAAGGCGAGCATGTATTCAAGCGGTTTCCACTGTGCATACAGAGTGGCGGTTCCGCCGGGGATAAGTGTGAGGTTCCTTACTGTGCCGCCGTCCGGGTAATTCACACCGTTGTCCGCTGTTTCGTCAGCACTCCTGTTCCAGCCGTCAAAGGCATAGCCTGTTCTTGAAAAGCCGTTTGCCGGAAGAGTTTCACTCTTATCGTATGTAAATGTAACATCGGACATGCTTCCTGTTGCCCTTGTGCTGCCGCTGTCATTGTCATTCTTTTCAAAATGCACGGTGTAGCTGTTCGCGCTCCAGTGTGCAAACAGGGCAAGATTTCCAAGCCCTTTCCATACTGCATTGTCAGGGATGACCTCTCCTTTTGAATCTATCTTCACAAGAAAGAGCTTCTTTGCCGTGTTTCCCATGTTGTCGGTCACGGTGAGGCAGTAGAAGGCAGGACCTTCAGAGCCGAAATAGTACTGTCTGCCTGATGTTATGTCACCGTTATCAAGCTGAATGCCGTTAAAGTCTGTAAGTATCACACTGCCAATTCCTGAGTGTGTGTCCGATATGTTAAAGGTAATTGTCGTTCCTTCAGAAAACCAGCCGTATGAACTTAACACTCCACTTAAATCAGGGGCAGTGTTGTCAAAATAGTATGGGCCGAACCGGTGATAGTCAGTTTTAGGCGATGACACGGATGTGTTGCCGGCTGCATCCTTCACATGCTTTACCCACAGATAGCAGGCTCCCGAAAGCGTGCTTCCTATGGTTACCGGAACACCACTCCGGTAGCTGCTCCATGAAGCACCTGAGGGTGGGGCGCTGCTGTCCGTGCCCAGGCAGTACTCATAGGTGTTATCAGTGGAAAGCAGTTCATTGTCTGTCACGGTTATGGTCACACCCAGTGACGTGGTGTACGATGAAGTGCTTTCCGGTGAGACATTTACTGCCGGAGGCGTGGCATCCTTCCATTCCGCGTGGACCGTAATGCTGCCGGCATGGATCCATGCTGTGCTGTTTCCGCTTATGCTCCAGTAACTTCCGTCCACTGCATGTCCGTCCGAATTCCACACAGTGCCCCGGCTTCCTGCGGCATCAGATACCCAGCCTGCAAATGTATAGCCTGTTCTCACGGCTTTCACATTTCCTGAGATATCGTTATAGTCCGGTGAACCGTAGGTCACCGTGACGGACTGCACTGCCTGTCCGGAACCGTCCACGCAGCTTCCGCCGTTCGCATCAAATGTCACGGTGTACTTATTCGGCACCGCATTTGCCGTGAATGATACATCTGAGGCAGGCATGTTGAAGCGGCAGCTGTTAGAGGAAGTCTCAGCATAGCCTGTCCACTTATCCCATGAGTAGCCCTTTTTCACGGCGGCACTTATGGCCACGCTTTCGTTATAGGCATGGCTGCCGCCGCCTGAGACACTGTCTATTCCGGTTCCGGCAATGAGTGTCACGCTCCACCTGTCCGCCTTCCACTGCGCAAAAAGCTTCAGCGTATCACCGTGGGCTGAGGGCTTCGAGACAAAAGTGGAGCCTGCCGGGTAAGAGGTTCCTGTTCCATCAGCAGATGTGTTCCAGCCGTTAAAGGAATGCCCTGTTTTCGTAAAGCCGTTTCCGGCAATGGTTACGGTGCTGCCATATTTTACTGAGTAACCGTCTGTTGAGCCTCCCGTGTTTCCGTTTCCTTCATACATCACATTCAGCTCATTGGTTTCATAATACACACTGGCATAAGTTCCTTCATCGGGCACCTTCCATGATGTCCGGTCAACAGACACATAATGACAGTTGTCGAAGGTGGAATCCGCCGCATGGTCTGCAGCATTGAAGGTGCTGCCGTTCTTTACGGAGTAGGTCTTTGTCTTTGAAGCATCCTTCACTCCGTCTTTATAAAAGTAGAGGGTCACATCCGTGTCTGCCGCTGTCCAGTATGCGTACACACTGATATTCGTTGTTCCTTTCCATACAGCCGTGCTTCCGTTTCCGCTCCAGTATGTTCCGTTTACGGCTTTTCCGTCTTTGTCATACACCTGCTCGCCTGTGCCGTCGGCGCCTGTATACCATCCGCCGAAGCTGTAACCGTCAAGCGTAGGGTTGTAAGAGCTTGCCACATTACAGTCACCGGTGCCATATACGGCAGTGCCGGTGAAAGTATTTCCTCCATTGTTTGGGTTGAAGGTGATGGTGTATTTGTTTGGAACCCACGCAGTAAAAGTAATGGTTTTTCCTTCATTCTTTAACTCATTCTCATGCCCATAGTAGCACACTGAATAGCCAAATGAACAGTTTCCACAATGAGAGCAATCATGTATATCATACACGTATATTGTGCCATCATCCGCTATAACCCCCCAGTAAGATTTATAGCTTATCATCCCGGCTCCGCAGCGACTACATCTGCCATTAGTAGAAGTTCTGGTTAACCTGTAAATTTTCTGTGTTGCTGATACTTTTGTATACCCGGGTTCATTGGCGTGCGGCAGCATATTATCATCTGTCACTTTACTGATATCTACATAATCTGTAAGAGGACTGCTGCCAAAAATATATTCTCCTTCATATCCGCTTCCATCAAACCACGCATATACACTTATGCCGGAAAGAATGGCAGCTGCTGAACCGACAGTCATAACCGTTAGCACAAGAACCATCACATACGATATGAGTTTTTTAATTCCTTTCCTGATATTAAGCATGGAAAATCTCCTTTATATATTTTGTACACAGACGGGATATCCGGAAATCTGTCCGCAGCTTTTAATGGCATGTTTCCATGGATATCCTGTGTTATTATGTTTTCTATTTCCTGTAATTCTCCGACCAGTAGCCGCCTTCATCCGTGTTGTATCCGTTGATGTCATACACCGCATGGCCTGTTCCATCCGGATTTGTTCCCCATCCGGTAAAGGTGTAGCCGGGACGGTACAGGTCTGTCTGTCCGTAAGCTTTGTTGTTCTTCGTGCTGTCATAGGTCACGCCAAGGCTCCTGCTGTCCTGAAGGCTGTCGGACGTCCAGTATCCGCCGTTTGTATTGAACGTGACTGTATAGCTGTCCGGGATAAACTGTGCGTACAGGATAAGGCTTGGTCCAATCCACCTGCTGTCATCATCCCAGTAAAGCCCGGACTCTTTCGCATAGGTGCTGCCGTAGACCCTGTTGCCTCCGGAGAGGGAATCATAATAGCCGGAGAAAGTATAACCTGTCTTTGACACTGCCGGGACATCTGTCCCCCAGGTGGTGTCATACTCATACCTGCCAAAGAATGCGGTGCTGCCGAAGTTTATGAACCTCAGCGTCCAGTCATCTGTGACATCCTTCATGCTGCCGTCGGTCATCGTGCCGCCGTTGCCGAAGAATGCAAGCTGCCTTGAATCATGCACCCATGCAGCCTTAAATGTTACCGTGCCGGAGCTGTATCTCAGGTTGCCGTAGGCAAGTGCCATGCCGTCAGCCTTGCCTGTACCGACGCCTGATTTTGTCTCAGCATAGGTATCACCGCTCGGAAGATAATGAAGTCCCTTGTCCATTCCTGATATTGTCCAGCCCGCGAAGGTGCAGCCGTTTCTGACAGGGTTATTTATTTCAAACACGGTGTATGTTTCTGCAGAAGCCGGGTAGCTGCCGCCGCTGTAAAAGCTGCCGCCGTTAAGCTCATAGCGTATGTCATATACTGCGTGGCTCCACTTTGCAGTAAAGAGCACCTTCTCAGCACTGTTGCACCTTAAGTTCATAAAGCTGGTTTCCTTAACTTCGGATGCAACTGTTCCTGTAATGATGCTGTTTCCCGCTTTGTGGTCACAGTCATCACACATCCTTGTTATCTCCCATCCGGCAAAGGTGCAGCCTTCCATTACAGGGTGGCTCACGTTAAAGCTCCTGTTATACTTAGCCCTGTCCGGATGGCTCGCCCCTGCACCCCATGAGCCTCCCGAAAGCTCGTATAAGATTTCATATTCGGCAGGCATAAAGTATGCCGTGTACCTCCTGTTCCCGGAGCTGCCCTGCTGTATGGTGACGGACGGAAGCCTTTCCTGCAGCCCGGTGCCGCCCCATGAAGTGAAGTGGTAACCCTTTACGTTAGGATTATTGAGCGTAAATGCCGGAGTGTTCCTGTCATATCCGGAAGGATTACCCGGGTCGCTTGCAGGCGTGAGCACGGCATTGCTCTCACTGTCCCTGTAATCGTATGCAATGCTGTAGCGGGTATCCTGCCACAAAGCAGTGAATGTGACGGTTCCGCCATCATCCGCCCTGAGACCTGTGACATTTATGCTGGTCTTACCCCTGCCGACACCACTGCTGCTGACAAGTCCCGTATCAGTAGTCTTTCCGTCAATGATGTGCACGTTCCCGTCCATGCCGGTTATGTCCCATCCCAGGAACGTGCTGCCGTCCCTTGTAGGGCTGTTTATGGTTATCTCTTTATAATAATTGATGTATTCTTTCGGGTTCTCGTGTGAAACCGAACCGCCGTCAAGGTTGTAATTTATCGTGTACCATGTAGGCTCCCACTGCGCGTAGAGTGTATCGTATGAACCGTCATAGAGTGTGCCCGAATACACAGGGACGTTCACCTGCTTTTCCTCACCATTATCATCTATTATATTCGGCTTGGTCGACCACCCATCGGAACGGATGCTTTCACTTGTGCTGGTGTTCAGCCTGTATCCTGTGAGTGTAGGTGCCGGCAGAGGACCGAGGGCTTCCATAAGCTGCACCATTTTCGATGTAACACCGTTGCCTAGAATTACATATCCAAGCCTGCTTGTTGTTGCTGTCTTAGGCAGGTTGTAATCAAATGAAATCTTCATGTCTGCCTTAGACCACTTAGCATACAGTATCCTTGTCTCTGAATTTTCCGAGGCTAACAAAGTCAATGTATCCCCGGCACCTCCGACACGGCTGCCAAAGGTTCCACTATTACTGTCATAGGAATCATACCAACCCTCAAAGTTATAACCATCAGACCTGGTAGAAGGAAGTATCAGGCTGACATTATCATAGACTGCCGTGGCTGTGAGAGTATCTCCCTTTGCCGCATTGGGGTTAGAATACGTGTCGCCGCTGTCATACAGCGTGCCACCAATCCTCCACCCGGAGAACGGAAAGCGTCCGATCACCGGCTGGATAACGCCGGCAGCCTGGTTTCCGTTGTTGGTGTATACTTTAAAGTCAACAATGTAGTCACTGCCTGTGATGTATGAGCTGTCAGCAAGCACTGTGTGTCCGGTGCTCACAGTAATCTCATCGTCTTCCGGCATGCTTATGTAATTGTTGGATTCACCCTTATCATAGTGCAGGGTGTAAAATCCAACCTCCTCCCACTTTGCGCAGGCTGTGACATTGCCTTTGTAAATCCATCTGCCGTTACTGTCAAAGTAAGGCGAGGCTTTCGTCTGCCCGCTGCTGTCCGTGTAGGTAAGTACAGCCCTGCCGTCCGTGTCATAGACCGGAACATCGGAGAGCTTTATTGTTCCGTCGCTCTTGTAAATAAAGTTTCCGGAGCCGTCAAGCTCAGGAGCATACCAGCCTAAGAAAGAGTAGCCCGGTCGGATCGGAGCTTTGACTGAGGCAGTACCGTATGGTGTGGCTGCCTGTGGTGCAGCAACATCAATATCTGAGTACCATCTGCTTTTGTCGAGATTACTGTACCACGGAATAAGCTTGCCTTTACTACTGCCGTTATATACCTGCATATTATAGACAGAACCATCTGCAAGCGTTCCTCCGTTTGCATCAAATTCAAGTGAATGGTAAAACACAAGACCGATGAGCGCATAGACATGTCCGCCGTAACCATCCGGCACACCGGTGGCCTGCTGGTTCCTGTGGTTATTTGCTGCGTCTGACTTATCATTCTTTGTTATATCATAGAAGCCTCCGTCTGCACCCACCATCTTTGTTCCCTCTAGGAGATAGAGAAACTGCTGTCCGTTCTCGCCATATTTCTGGGTCATGACAAAAGACTTCTTATCCTGGAATGCTTCATGGTCACCGACTGTCTCCCACGTCTGCTGACTGAGCGCATGATTTATGGTCGGATAACACATACCCTTGAAGTCAAACCAGCCAATGTCACCATCCGTTCCGGGTATCACATGTCCACTATCATTCGGGTCTTCGATGTACGCATCCTTAAGCTTCGTAATGGATTCATCGTACTCACCTACCCAGTACATCCTGACATGGTCCTCTCTAAGCCCCGGGTATTTGGCACGCTCACTGTCACTGTAGTGTGTAATCTCCGGCTGTGTGATGACAGCGTAATCAACCTGCTCGCTCTCGTCATAGGACATCTCGTATTCATAGATGTACTTGTTGGCGTCGATGAGTGCGGTGCCGGCAGCGTAGTCATTGTTGACACGGGGCTCACGCTCGAAGTTCTTAACCTCTGTGTCTCCATCAGTAATGTTAAGATGGTTGCCATTACTTGCAAAGTGTTTGGAATACAAGGGGTCTTTCTTGTCCGAATGATTACAGTGCATGAGCTGGATTTTTATTTTGGCTCTAGCCCGGTAACTTCCATATTCCGAATCACCCTGATTCCAAAACGCCGAAACACTCTCAGTGTCGATGTTTGTTATCATAAGTACTGCTGTAAGGAATAATGCAAGCATTCTTACAGCTGTTGTTCTTTTACTTTTCATAAAGTCCTCCTTGCCTTGAAGTTTTTTGTTTGCCATATAAATTATGATAGAAGTGTCTGGTGCATAATAAAAAGACGTCTGTAAACTATTTACATACGTCTTTAACAGTAAAACTATTTGATTTAATTCAACTACTTATACAAATATCCGTGTTCAATAAGACCTTCGGCATAAACACCAACAATGTCACTCGTCATGCTGTACCCTAAGCCCCAGCAGCCACTAGCCGCGTCCGACCAGCTAAACTGCCCACTAACGTAGTACGCCTCCAGCGTCCCCTCAATCTGATTTCCCGTAGCCACATTCAGCGGTATCCCCGGGTGCTCGTCATACCAGCTAGGCAGTGTCTTCTTGGTTCCCTCAGCGGTAACGGTATCAGTCGCACCGCATACGGAGCAGGTGGCTGTCTTGGTGCCGTCCTTCTCGGTAGTGGCATCGTCATTGTAGACATACTCACCGAAGCTGTGCGCAATGACAGGAACCGCCTCTGTGTAGGAGCTGCCGCATGAGCAGGTGTAGGTCTTGACACCTTCCTCTGCACAGGTGGCTGCCTTTGTTACTGCGGCTGTGTAATTATGTACATGCGCTATCTTGGTTCCGGCTGCCGTCCTTGTGTCCTTTGCACCGCATATAGTGCAGGCTGCCGTCTCTGTGCCGTCCGCAGCTTCCGTGGCATCATTGTTATAAACGTATGCTCCGAAGACATGTCCTGCTGCAGAAATTGCTTCTGTATACGAATCACCACAGAAACACCTGAAGGTCTTAACTCCCTCTGCCGTGCAGGTTGGCTGCTTTGTGACTGTGGCGGTGTAGCTGTGGGCGTGTGCCTGTGTGGCAGGTTCGGTCGGCTTCTGGGCTGGGTGCTCGGTTGGCTTCTCCGTCTGCTTCTCTGTTGCTTTCTCAGTAGGCGCCTGTGTTGGTTTCTCAGTTGGTGCCTGTGTTGCGGCTGTTGTGGACTCCGTTACCTTTGATGCTGTGGTCTCGGTTACGGTTGCAGCTGCCTCTGTGGTCTCGGCATCATTTGTTGTGTCGGTGCCTTTCGATGTTGCTGTCACTGAGCTGTCGCTGCCTGCCTTTGTAGCTGCTTCACTGTCCTTAGCGGTTTCGCCTGATACGTTACCTTCGCCGGACTTTTCGGTGGCATCAGATTCCTTTGTACCGGTATCCTTGCCTGTACCGGTATCCTTTGAGGCATTGCCACTTTCCTTTGTAGTCTCAGTTTCCTTAGTATTGCCGCCCTTATTTGTGGTGCTGTCCTGCTTTGTGGATGCCGCCTCAGTGCTTGTCGATGTGTCGGCTGGCAGCTCCGTACCCACAGGAAGGGTATCTACAGGGGCGAATGTTTTGCTGCAGGCAGTGGCTGTGAGCAGTGTGGACGCTATCACGGCGGCTGTCATAAAGCTGTTAAATCTATGTTTTCTCATATATCTTTTCTCCGTTTCCGGGCTGTCCGGTGCAGAACATGCAGGCGGTTGACCTGATTAGTGCACTTACAGCTCATCATTTGTTTTTTAATATAGATATATTATAACCGATATTCTCATTTACAACAATATGAATTCCTGTATGAATTTAAATTTTTCATTAATTCGGATTAGTGCATGTGGCATAAAATGAAATAGGTTTAATATCTTGACGTATTATTGTGATGTGGGGTTAAAACACGCCAGCTTAATATAATATGTTATACACGCTAAGCTTATAGAGTGTGTTTTGACTCCGACATCTAATTATTTAATTGTCAAAGAACCGTGAAAAGAGGTATTAGCTAATATAGCGATGTTACATGGTCGGAGTAGATTTTTGTACCTCATTGTGATATACTACCTGTGTTTTATTTTTTAGATAATATTATTGCCGGTTACGGCAGAATGAGAGGAAATTTATTGTGAGAGCATACGAACGTTTACTTAAATATGTTAGCTATGAAACAACATCTGATGAAAACAGTCAGACATGTCCAAGCTCGGCTAAGGAACTGGTACTAGCGGATGAGCTTGTCGAGGAGCTTAAGGCGATAGGTGTTGCGGACGCGCATGTGGACAAGGATGGCTATGTGTACGGAAGCATTCCGGCAACCAAGGGGGCAGAGAATGAGAAGACGATAGGTCTTATCGCACACATGGATACAGCACCGGCAATGTCGGGAGCAGATATCAAGCCGCGTATTATCAATGATTATGATGGAGCAGATATAGTTCTCAATGAGAAGCTTGGAGTGGTCATGGATACCGTTACATTTCCACAGCTTAGAAATTATGTCGGACAGGACCTTATAGTGACGGACGGAACCACACTCTTAGGGGCAGACGATAAGGCGGGTATCGCTGAGATTATGACGGCGGCGGCTCAGATTATAGAAGCTGATAAAGCCTGTGAAGGCAATACGGATGAGCATATTGCACATGGTAAAATCTGCATAGCGTTTACACCTGATGAGGAGATAGGAAGAGGAGCAGACAGGTTCAATGTTGAGAGCTTTGGTGCCGATTATGCGTATACGGTTGATGGCGGTATGCTGGGGGAGATAGAGTTCGAGAACTTCAATGCGGCATCTGCTAAGGTTCATATCAAGGGCGAGAATATTCATCCGGGTGAAGCTAAGAATAAGATGAAGAATGCTTCCTTACTTGCAATGGAGTTTAACTCCATGCTGCCTCCGGCAGAGATTCCGGCGCATACGGAAGGATATGAGGGCTTCTTCCACCTCTGCGGCATGAGCGGTGATGAGGAGAATGCGTATCTTGATTATATCGTGCGTGATCATAATATGGACAAGTTCCTTGAAAGAAAGGCGATGCTTGAACATATCACAGCATATCTTAATACAAAATACGGTGCCGGAACGGTTAACCTTGACATGAAGGATTCTTACTATAATATGAGGGAAAAGCTTGAGGCTGACATGTATATTGTGGACAGGGCAGTTGAGGCGATGAAGGAAAACGGTGTTGAGCCGATTATCCAGCCTATCCGCGGGGGTACTGATGGCGCACGTCTGTCATTCATGGGACTTCTGTGTCCGAATCTGAGCACAGGGGGACATAACTTTCATGGAAAGTATGAATATATCTGCATACAGTCGATGGATAAGATGGTAGAAATTATAAAGTCTATTGTCTGCAAAGTCAATTAGTTATGCTTTAAGATAACATAAACTGATGGAGAATATTTATGGGAAATATAAGAATTATAACGGACAGTGCTTCAGATATGCCTGTCGACTATAGAGAGGATGTGACGGTTGTACCGCTCCATGTGAGATTTGGTACGGAGGAATACCTTGATGGTGTGAATTTAAGTCATAGGGAGTTTTACGAGAAGCTTATTGAGAATGAGGAGCTGCCTACAACGAGCCAGGTGGCACCATATGCTTTTGAGGATGTTTATGAAAAGGCCAGACAGGCGGGGGAGCAGGTTATAGTGATAACCATTTCAGGCAAGCTCTCAGGGACATACCAGAGTGCGTGCATTGCCGCTTCTGATTACGAGGACATGGTTCATGTGATTGACAGTGAGAATGTCACGGTAGGTGAGAGGGCGCTTGTCGAGTATGCCATAAGACTTAAGGATGCAGGCGCCGACATAGATACTATCGTAAATACGATTGACAGGGAGAAGAAGAATATTCATGTTGTCGGTCTTTTAGACACACTTGAATACCTTAAAAAGGGCGGACGTATATCAAAGACTGTTGCATTTGTGGGTGGAATGTTATCAATTAAGCCGGTTATTTCCATAGAAGCCGGTGAGGTTGCCATGCTCGGAAAGGCAAGGGGCTCTAAGCAGGGGAATAATCTCCTTGTACAGCAGATTGAGAAGGCGGGGGGAATAGATTTCTCCAAGCCGTTGTATCTTGGATATGCAGGCCTTGATGATACACTTTTACAAAAGTATATCACGGATAGCACACATCTGTGGAAGGAGCATGCAGACAGTCTGGATATAATGTCAGTCGGAGGAGCCATCGGAACACATGTGGGTCCGGGTGCCATTGCGGTTGCATTCTTTGCACTCTGATGTACTGATACTTTGAAGGTGAAGAAAAAAGTCCCCCTCAGGCATTTTCCTCGTCAGGAATGACCTTGCTTTCAAGGTGCCGATAAGGGGGGCTTGATTGAAATATTGATTTTAGTAAAAACGTGTTATTTTGGTAAAATCCAATTCTTCCTCAGCCTCCTGGGCAACGCGCTTGTTTGTGATGGCTATATGGTCGAGGTATGTTATGAAAAGGTCGGATACATCAAGAGCATACTCCTCAGCAATCCTGTTGAGCTCAGGCATCATCAGTGTAGTATCAGGCACACCCGGCTGGTTGGCACGTTCGCTCTCTACGAAGTCATCGATTCTTTTCATGAGTGCAATTTTTGTATTTGTATCGAGGTCTTTCATGGGTATTCCTTTCTAAAAAAGATAATAATAATATAGTATAGCACAGGAAAACGGAAAGTCAATCTATGCGAACGGAACCGTCACAACCATAATATGTCGGCGCGGGATACACTTAAAGCCGGATTACAGTATTAAAAAGATATATGGGATTTGATTATGAATAAGAAAAAATTTATTTGGAATATGTTGGGAAGCGGAATATACTCGCTGGCAACCGTTATTTTTGTCATGCTTGCCAAGAGAATTGTCGGTGAGGAGGCCGGGGCGAAGTTCTATATGGCATTCACAACCGGGCAGATGCTTTTGACAATAGGATACTTTGAGGTACGTCCGTTTCAGGTGACGGATGTCAAGGGGCAGTACAGGGCGGAGGTGTATTTCGGCTTCAGAGGTCTAAGCTGTCTTGCAATGCTTATATGCGGTCTTATTGTCGGCGTGGTGTATGTCGCAAATGGAAAAGCGGATGGGTCAGGCTTCGGGCTTATCATGGCAATGTGTATGCTTAAGATGTTCGACGGTATTGCGGATGTGTTCGAGGGAGAATTTCAGCGCAATGACAGGATAGATATATCCGGTATGTCCATGACGTTTCGAACCATCGCGATAATGGCGGCGTTCTCTGCAGCGGCATGGATGACGAGGAATATATATGTCGCCTCAGCAGCGGCAACAGTGGCAGGACTTATAGGTGTTGTCTGTGTGGCACTGGTATGGAGCAGAAGGTTCTCTAAGCTGTCCATATCTTTTGCGGCGGACAAGATGAAGTCGCTTTTTAAAAACACGGTTCTTCTGTTCATAGGCTCAGCAATGTGCATGTGGCTGTGGAACGGAACTAAGTATGTTGTAGAGTGGACGCTCACGGACAAGGAGACGCTTGTGTACGGCATAGTGTTCATGCCTACGATGGTGATTAATCTTGGAAGCAGCTTCGTGTTCAAGCCAATGCTAACCACGCTTGCAAGACATTACGAGGATAAGAACCTGAAAAAATTCGCAGGTCTTATGGGCACACTTGTCGCGATAGCCTGTGGGCTTACGATAGTGACATTTGCGGCGGGGGCATGGCTTGGGATACCTGTGCTTTCGTGGCTGTATGACATAGACCTTGCACCCTACAGGGCGGTCATGCTGGTACTTATAGCGGCAGGCGGCTTCAATGCGGTGAGCATGCTTTTCTACTATGCCCTCACAGTTATGAGGCTTCAGAAGGAGATTTTTGCAGGCTATACCATCAACTTCATCGTGTCCATAGTGCTGCCTGTCATAATGGTGAAAAATATGGGAATTATGGGGGCAGGATGGTCATATCTCATTGTCATGCTGCTTCTTACGCTGCTGTTTGCGGGAATGTTTTATATAAGACTTATAAGTGAAAAAAGAAAATAAACCGAATACACCATAAAAAAGGAGGAGCCCTGATATATTATATCAGGGCTTATTATGAAAAAAATTCTTAAGTACTTGTGTTCCTTAATCATTTATCTTTATGTCACTTATTATATTGTGGATAAGTGAAGAAAACGTGATAATCCTGTTAATGTTTATTTAAATATAAATGAACGATTTATGAACACGGTACTTTTCATCCTCCATGATAATTACACAACTTCAACACACAATAACCGCGTTGTGCAATTATCTATACACTACACGGTCTCAGGCTCCGGATATTCAACCCCGAAGGTGTCAACGGTAACGGACTCAATGCGCTGCTCCTCCATAGGGCGGTCGCTCCAGTCGGTAGGTGTCTCGGCAATTGCATTGACAACCTCCTGACCCTCGATAACCTTGCCGAAGGCTGCGTAAGCGCCGTCAAGATGAGGAGCTGCTGCATGCATGATGAAGAACTGTGAGCCAGCCGAGTCAGGGTTCATGGCGCGCGCCATCGAGAGAACACCCGGTGTGTGCTTTAAGTTGTTCTCAAAGCCGTTCTGTGAAAACTCACCCTTGATTGAGTAGCCAGGACCACCCATGCCTGTACCCTCAGGACATCCTCCCTGAATCATGAATCCGCTTATGATACGGTGGAAGATAAGACCATCGTAGAAGCCTTTATTTACAAGGCTGATGAAGTTGTTGACTGTATTAGGGGCAGTCTCCGGATAGAGCTCAGCCTTGATGGTGCCGCGTCCTGCGACTGTAAATGTAACTATTGGATTCTGTGACATTGTAAAATTCCTTTCTATGATTTAATATATATGATTATAACTTTATCGGGGTGTTTTAGTCAATGGACAAGTCTATGAATAATATTCATGTGTTCCACACAGTCGTGCTTGTGTTAAAGCAGATGAATGAGGACGTGGAAAAATATATTGAGACTTCGGCTTCGGAGGGGCTTAGGGTGGAGGTGTGCATAGAGACATCCGGGTCCAGAATGGAGTGTCTCCATGAATCAGAGAATTTATCGAAGATACTAAATAAATCAATTGAAAATAATGAGAAGCTTGATGCTGAAGGCATTAAAACAGCATCAGAGGATACCGAAAAGCCTATGGAGTGCAAAGAAGAAGCGCTGGGGCTTCTGGTGATAACGGATGACGATGAGGCAGCAGGGTATTTAGAGAAGCTTGGGGTGGCGGTGGCAGGCTATAGGGCACCGGGGCATGAATACGAGAGCTTTTCGGCAAAATATGTTGTTGAGGAGCTTCCGATGGTAGACGATGATTATTTTAATCTTATCTATATGAGAGCACATCATATCCCGGTGGAGATAGCCCGTACATCAAGAACCATAATCAGGGAGATGACGGAAAAAGACCTTCCGGATATGTATGAGCTGTATGCGGACCCTGCTGTGGCAAGGTGGACTGAGCCATTATATGCTTATGAGGAGGAGCTGGAATTTACAAGGGCGTATATCGACAATATGTACACCTTTTACGGGTATGGTCTGTGGCTTGTATTTGACAGAACCTCGGGAGAGCTTATAGGGCGTGCCGGAATAAGCCGGAGAGTTATAGATGACAATGAATGCTGTGAGCTTGGCTATATCATAAAGGGAAGCCGCCAGAGACAGGGGCTTGGGTATGAGGTGGGCAGCGAAATAGTAAAATATGCACGGGATACGCTTGGAATAGCTGAGCTATGGCTGTGTACAGAGGAAAAAAACACTGCCTCCATAGCGCTCGCAGGTAAGCTTGGCTTTACGTTGTATGGAAGCAGTGTGTATGATTCCGGAAACAAGGGAGTACAGCAGTGTTATCTGTACAAAAAAGAGCTGTAATATACACCTAAGTGCATAAAAATACACAGTAATATATGTCAAAGTGCATAAAATACGCAGCTCAATTTTATTTGTAATCAAGAATATGTTCGAGGAAGGTTATACAGTTGTCCGGGTTAGGGGCGTTTACAACAACAGAGAATATAGGATGTTCGATTCCTATTCCCAGCACATCTGTCATAAACGGAAGCCCGGCAAGGTCTATACCCACAACACGCTTGAACCCGCTCTCAGTATCGGTATAGTACACAAGCCTGTCGGAGACCTTATCAAGAAGCTCCGCCGGAAGAAATACGGACAAATCCCTTAAGTATTCAGATTTAGCCCACAGGTTCGTGAACACATCATCGCCGATATAGCAGTCGCTTGTCTGTGTGACAACCATTATATTGAGCTTCTCGGAAGATGTATAGGTTTCTTCGGTGAAGCTGTCAGGATTGATGGTGTAGTAACCATCAACCCTTACGCGGTTTTTCCTGCCGTCAATTCCAAGCCATTCTGTCAGAGAATTGTCGAGTATCCTCGTGTCATCCCTTAAATCCACGGAAATGCAGTTGACGTATGATACATAAAGGCTGGTGTTATAGTTGTTGGATATTATTGCCCTCACGATTGATACAATGGCGATTATTCCAATGACTATGGCGAGTATCGGAACTTTATAGTAATCCCAGATATAGGATAGTTTTCCCTTTAGTCCTTTCTGGTTCTTAATTTTTTCTATTTCTTTTTTTACGCGCACAGAAAATTTATCTGTAAAACCTGAAGCCATGTCATTCTCCGTTTTATATTATTTTAGAAACTGTTTCAAAATGAGTTTGGAAATGAGATTTAAACAGAAACTAATTTCGTATTATTATAGCATAATAAAGCATTATTGTAAGGGCTTTTATTAAAATTTAATAATGATTAATTTGCATTTTATATAGGCATACATTATAATATTTTTTAGGCTTTTTGCCGTATTTTTTATATAAAGTGAGGTAGAGTATGAGCCGTATTTTCGACGTTGATAACGGTTTTTTTCGTTTTATGACAAGGGTTGCGGATGCCCTTATATTGAATTTGATTTTTCTCATTACGTGTATTCCTGTGGTGACGATAGGTGCCTCCTATACAGCGATGTATTATTATTGTCTCAAGGCGGTCAACAATGAGGAGGGATATATCTGGAAGAGCTATTGGAAGTCCTTTAAGACCAATTTTGTACAGGGATTTCTTTTTGAAGTAATTTTTGCAATAATAGGAATTATATTGTATATAGACATCAAGTATATGTATGTCAGGGCATTTGCTGCCGGTGGTGCGTTTGGCTGGAAGCTTCTTTTCTTTATTGCGGTAGGTATGGTGGTGCTTGCACTCATTACATTCATGTATGCATTCCCGATACTATCACGTTTTGATAACAAGACCTTTATTATAATAAGGAATGCGGCGCTTATGTCCATACGCCATCTTCCACAGACGGTTCCGCTCCTGTTTATATTTGGAATCATGGTACTTATAGGGTGGTTTTTGATGCCGGTATCTATCTTTTTCATCTTCGGAGCATGGGTATACATAAGCTCCATATTTTTCTATAAGGTATTAGACAGATACATGCCTAAGGACGAGCATTATGACGAGGATTATTACCTTGGCACTGATGGAGTACAGACAGAGAATGAAAATGCGTCCGATGTTAACTCTTCGGATGAGCATGGGGCTGATACACGTTCGGAACAGAATAATGACTCTGCCTCCGATGGTAACGCAGGCAGCATGATTGATAATCAGAATTAAAATAATTTGCAGATATGATATTGCAGGCATGACAGCCTCTGAACTTAAAAAAATAAAATTTGGTGTTGACAATGAAAAGTATAGGTGCTATACTTCACCACATCAAGCAAAGGCGCTTTGGGTAGAACCCGAGGCGCCTTTTTTCGTTGCAGATTCACACCGGTTACTGCATGCGGAAAAAGAAAAGGAGGCTATTATGGAAGAAGTATTAAGCGAATTGTATGGAGTGTGGTTCCTTATAGGCGCTGCACTGGTATTCTGGATGCAGGCAGGTTTCGCAATGGTTGAGACCGGTTTCACCAGAGCCAAGAATGCAGGTAACATTCTTATGAAGAACCTGATGGATTTCTGTATTGGTACAGTTGTTTTCATCATTATAGGTTTCAGTCTTCTCTTAGGTGAGGATGTGGCTGGACTTATCGGCAAGCCGGGTTTTGATATATTTACATCCTATGAGAACTTCGACTGGTCCAATTTCGTATTCAACCTTGTATTCTGCGCCACAACGGCAACAATTGTTTCCGGAGCGATGGCAGAGAGAACGAAGTTCCTTTCATATTGTGTATATTCAGCAGTTATTTCCGCGCTTATCTATCCGATAGAGGCGCATTGGGTATGGGGTGGAGGCTGGCTTTCACAGATGGGCTTCCATGATTTTGCAGGTTCAACCTGTATTCACATGGTAGGCGGTACAGCAGCTATAATCGGAGCCAAGATACTTGGACCGCGTATTGGCAAGTTCACCAAAAATGAGAAGGGTGAGGTTGTCAAGGTAAATGCTTTCCCTGGCCACAATCTTCCTATCGGTGCACTTGGTGTATTCATTCTCTGGCTTGGCTGGTACGGATTTAACGGTGCGGCAGCTACATCGGTTGCAGAGCTTGGTTCAATCTTCGTGACAACAACAATTGCACCTGCAATTGCAACGGTTGTATGTATGATATTTACATGGGTTAAATATGGTAAGCCGGATGTTTCAATGTGTCTTAATGCTTCACTTGCAGGTCTGGTAGCAATCACGGCGGGGTGTGATGTGACAGACGCTTTAGGTGCCATAATAATAGGAGCTGTGTCAGGTGTTCTCGTGGTATTCGGTGTATGGCTTCTTGATTACAAGTTACATATTGATGACCCGGTTGGTGCGGTAGCAGTTCATTTCTTAAACGGTATCTGGGGTACAATTGCAGTAGGTCTTTTTGCCACAGACACAGCACCGGCTTTCGCAAGAGGCTTCGGCGATGGTGTCAACTTCGGTACTAACCAGATTGCAGGAAAGGGTCTTTTCTACGGCGGCGGCTTTGGCCAGCTTGGACTCCAGCTTCTTGGAATGCTTGCGATTATTGCATTTGCCGGAGTTACACTTACGATTACCTTCCTTATTATAAAGGCGACTATCGGACTTCGTGTTTCTGAGGAGGAAGAAATTCTTGGACTCGACGCTACAGAGCATGGACTTCCATCAGCTTATGCCGGCTTCAGCCTTATGGATATCTCCAATACAATGACAATGGAGGCAAATGAGAATACAGACCTTGGTGTGAGCGATTATGACAAAGCCTCCGATACACAGAAGGCAGCGGCAGTCAAGGTTGTGGCTCCGTCTGTACCGGCATCGGATACGGGTATTTACAAGGTATCTATTATCACCAAGCTTGCAAGCTTCGAGAAGCTTAAGAAGGCGCTCAATGATCTCGGTGTTACAGGTATGACCATGACGCAGGTTATGGGCTGTGGTATACAGAAGGGTGCAGGTGAGATGTACCGTGGAGCTGAGATTGATGCGACACTTCTTCCTAAGGTTAAGATTGAGGTTGTTGTAAGCAAGATTCCGGTTGCATCTGTTATTGAGACAACCAAGAAGGCACTCTATACAGGTCATATCGGTGATGGTAAGATTTTCGTATACAATGTCGATCAGGTTGTAAAGGTTCGTACAGGTGAGGAAGGCTTCGCAGCACTTCAGGATGTTGAATAAAACAGCTTCATAAACCATTTATACGGTTTGACTATATTATATCTCCTTCAAAGATAAGTGATAAAATAAAACAGACCATGCGGCAGTTGCTGTCATGGTCTGTTTTATTTTATAAGCATATCCGGCAGATTTTATAACACTATTTATTGTAAACCCTTGTAATAGCCTGATAGAGCTTCACGCTGTAATATAAGCAGAAGATAAAGGTTACCATTACGGTAATGCTTGGAATCAGCTTCTTTGAGAAGGTCACAACGCATATATAGTGAATCATTGACATGGCTCCGAGGAATATCCAAGGTGTGTTAAGACCGAGCTTTGTAAAATTGACCTTTGCCTTCTTGGCATCAAGAAGAACACCCTCGGTAAAATAGTGGGTCATATATATAAAGTAGATTGTTGAGATACCCATTGCAATAAGACCAACAACGGTTGAAGTGGATATTGCAAACATTCCTGTCTCCGGAACGAAAACAGAGAGCCTTAAAACGGCGTATGCAATGGTCATTTTTTTGAGTGATTTGTATGCGGTCTTAAAGTGATTATTCTCATCGTTCTGGAAGGCTCTTATTCCGATAAAAAGAAGTATTATGGATATAAGTCCTAACATGGGGATAAGATAATCAAGGATATACAAAAGGAACGCGGCGATAACATATTTTACCGCAAGATTTTTGTCCGGGTGCAGATATTTATCTGTCATTTGACGAAACCTCTCTTTCTTACAGTCTTTTAGCAGTATAACACATAATGCATAAAATGTATAATTAAAAAAACATTAAAAACTATTGCATAAATCCGGTATATTGTATACAATAAAAAAACGGAAAACCTAATATTATTCAGAAGGAGAATATCACATGAAGAAGAATTTTTTTAAGAGACTAAGTCTCGGGTGTGTGGTAGTAATGGTACTTTCTGCTGCACTGACAGGATGTGCGGGCGGCAAGAGAGGAGAGAAGCCTTCGGATAGTGTTTCCGAGACTACCGGAACAGCAGCGGCCGGTGGTGAAGTTGTTGTAGGAATACAGCAGGATATCGATAGTCTTGACCCACACTTAGCAGTAGCGGCAGGAACAGAAGAGATATTGTTTAACATTTTCGAGGGACTTGTGGTTCCGGATGAGAACGGAAATGTTATACCTGCGGTAGCAGAAAAGTATACCATGTCTGATGATGGACTTACCTATACCTTCAAGCTGAGGGATGGAATTAAGTTCTCTGATGGTACACCGGTGACTGCCGAGGACGTAAAATATTCTATTGAAAGATGCGCGGGGCTTCTCGACGGAACTCCTCTTGTTAAGGCACTTTCTATTGTTTCAGGCGTTGAAATTGTGGACCAGTCAACTATCAATATCGTACTCTCGGAGGCGAATTCGGAGATTATTTACTACCTTACGGCAGACATTATTCCGGCATCCTCGAGCGAAACAGGCGAGATTATAGGTACTGGTCCTTTTAAGTTAGAATCGTATGTCCCACAGGAGGGCATTGTACTCACAAGAAATGAGTATTATTGGCAGGAAGGACTTCCGTATCTTGACAAGGTCACATTTAAGATTGTGGCAAGTGCAGAGTCTGCAATGATGGAGCTTCAGGCGGGAAGCATTGACATTTATCCGTATCTTACGGATGATCAGGCAAATGAGCTTAAGAACAGCTTTAATATAGGAAGCAACGGCTCTAATGTCGTGCAGGGACTCTATCTTAACAATGCGGTTGCACCGTTTGATGATGTGCGGGTAAGACAGGCAGTCTCCTATGCGGTTGACAGGGACGCCATAAATGATTTTATTTTTGGAGGACGCGGTACAGTTATTGGTACAAGCATGGTTCCGGGGTATGAATGCTATGTAGATACAGGCTATGAGCATGATGTGGCGAAGGCTAAGGAGCTTCTTGCCGATGCGGGTTACCCGGATGGCTTTGATATGGAGATAACGGTTCCTTCTAACTATCAGATGCATGTTGATACGGCACAGGTTATAGTTGAACAGTTGAAGGAAGCAGGAATTACGGCTGCCATCAAGAAGGTGGACTGGTCAACATGGCTTGATGATGTATATAAGGGAAGAAATTTTGAGAGCACAGTCTGTGGAATTGCAGGCTCACTGACACCTAGCTATCTTCTTGTAAGGTATCAGTCTACAGCCAAGAATAACTTTGTCGGATACAGCAATGAAAACTATGATATATTATATAAGAAGATATCCACATCGCTTGACAGCGCGGAGATATTAGACGGTTACAGGCGGTTACAGACAATGCTCCATGATGATGCGGCGTCGGTCTACACTGTTGTTCCTCCTGTGCTTATTGCGATGAACAAGAAAATTGCAGGTTACAGATTCTATCCTATCTATGTGCAGGATATGAAGTATGTATACTGGACGGAGTAAATACAGAACATGAAATATATAATCAAGAAGCTTTTAACCTTAATACTCACCCTGTTTTTTATCTCGGTTCTGGTATTCCTGATTTTTCAGGTAATACCGGGTGATCCGGCGCTGTCCATTCTGGGGACAGAGGCTACAGAAGAACAGGTGGAGGCTCTGAGAGAACAATTAGGGCTTAATGACTCAATGCCGGAGAGATATTTTAACTGGTTTACAGGGGTGCTTACCGGCGATCTGGGAAGAAGCTACCGCTATCAGGAAAGCCTCAATGAGCAGATGGAGGTTAGCAGGCTCATTGCGGGTAAGCTTCCGGTAACATTAACACTTGCGGGCTTGTCATTGCTTCTCATTATCATATTTTCAATTCCTATAGGAATATTGTGGGGCGGTACGAAAAGCCGCTTCATTGACGGCGCACTTAACGTGCTGTCACAGTTTACCATGAGTGTGCCGTCTTTTTTTCTGGGTATAATCATCATATATCTGTTTGGACTGATTATGAGATGGTTCACCCCGGGCGGATATATCAGCTATAAAGAGGATTTCCGGGGCTACATAAGATACATGCTTTTTCCGGCGATAACGGTTGCATTGCCGAAGGCTGCCATGACGGCGAAGTTTCTTCGCAACTCAATCATAACGCAGCTTAAGTCTGACTATGTGAGAACGGCATACAGCAAGGGTGCACGCAGAATGAGGGTGCTTTTCGTGCATGTGCTTAGAAATGCAATGATTCCGGTGGTGACCTTTATAGGTGTCATAGCGGCAGAGATTGCTGCAGGAAGCATTGTTGTCGAGCAGGTTTTCGGTCTGCCGGGGATTGGAAGGCTTTTGGTTTCGTCCATATCTACAAGGGATTACCCTGTTGTGCAGGCGCTGATGCTGTATATTGTTTTTGCCGTAGTTATTGTGTACTTCATCGTTGATGTTTTATACCGGTATATTGATCCGAGGGTGGAAGAACAGTGAGGTTTATGAAGAAAAACAAACATACAAATGCATATTTTATATCAGGTGCGGCTATCACTGTGCTGTTTATTATTTTGATGCTCATAGGACTCATACATACGCCCTATGATCCCAATGCCATGAATGGGGCAGAGAAGTTTTCTTCTCCGTCCTTTTCTCATATCATGGGAACGGATAATTTCGGAAGGGATATTTTCAGCCGCGTTCTTAAGGGCATAAGCATGACAGGGCTGGTTGCTGTATCGACTGTAGCAATCGGAGGAAGCATAGGAACGATAACCGGTGCCGTGACAGGGTATTATGGCGGGCTGGTGGATGAGATTGTGATGAGGATAAATGACGCACTTAACGGTTTTCCGAGCATTCTCATCGCACTCATAATCGTGAGCATAATAGGTCCGGGAAAGTATAATGTGATACTTGCTCTTGGTATTTTGTTCATACCGAGTTTTGCGCGTATTGTCAGAAGTGAATATATAAGCCTTAAAGAGAGGGACTTTGTGAAGAGTGCAAGGCTTATGGGTGCGGGAAATATGAGGATAATATTCAGACATATATTCCCTAACATACGCTCCACGCTGTTTGTCACGGCAACTATAGGCTTTAACAATGCCGTGCTTGCGGAGGCCGGCTTAAGTTATCTTGGTATTGGAATACAGCCGCCGGATGCGAGCCTTGGAAGCATGCTGTCGGATGCGCAGAGCTATCTGTTCACGGCTCCGTGGTATGCTATTATGCCGGGAATGACCATAGTTCTCTTTGTGCTGGGATTTTCGCTGCTTGCAGAGGGTATACGCATAGAGACTGAGAGGGAACAGAATTGAGCCAGAAGGAGAGTATGTATGCTTGAAATAGAAAAACTTACAGTATGCTTCGGTGACAGATGTGTCCTTGACGCTGTCTCAATGTCGGTAAAGCGTGGAGAAGTTCTTGGAATTGTGGGTGAGTCAGGTTCTGGAAAGACTATGACTGCGCTGTCCGTTATGGGGCTTTTAAGCCCGCAGGCGCAGATAAAAGGGGGCAGTATAAGGCTTGATGGCAGGGAATTGGCAGGTCTTGACGAGCGTTCAATGTCGGACATAAGGGGAAAGGATATTGCGATGATATTTCAGGAGCCAATGACAAGCCTCAACCCATCAATGCGTATTGGCAGACAGCTTGGCGAGGCAGTGAGACTCCACAAAATACCGGACAGCAGGAGCTCTGCGAAGGAGATTAAGAGCAGGGTTCTGGAAGCTCTCGTTGATGTAAAGCTGCCGGAACCGGAGCGTATATACGAAAGCTATCCGCATGAGCTGTCCGGCGGTATGCGCCAGAGAGCGATGATTGCCATGGGAACTATATGCAGACCGGGGTATCTTCTCTGCGATGAGCCGACAACGGCACTTGATGTCACAACACAGAAGGGTATTATTGAACTCATCCGGTGTATGAAGGATGAGCATGATATGGGAATCGTGTTTATAACGCATGACCTTAAGCTGCTTAAGAATTTTGCCGACAAGGTTATTGTTATGTGCCGCGGCAGGGTGGTCGAGAGCGGAACTGTTGAGGAGATTTTCACTTCGCCCAGAGATGAGTATACCAGAGGGCTTATTGCTGCGATTCCGGACAGGAGCAGGAGAATTGCCGGAGCACAGGATGGGCGTATGGACACAATATGATAACGGAGACGATATGGCTAATATATTAGAGGTTAAAAATCTTAATGCATATTATAAGACAAAATCAAAGTCGGTATTTGCACGTTCCGAGAAAAAACAGGTGCTCTTTGATATAAGCTTTGATGTTCGTGATGGCGAGATATTCGGAATAGTGGGGGAGTCCGGCTGTGGGAAATCCACATTGTCCAAGACTATTCTGGGGATGAATCCGCTCTATGACGGAAGTATTGTGCACAACAATAAGAAGCCCCAGATGATTTTTCAGGACCCATATTCTTCACTCAATCCGGCGTGGACTATCGGCAGAATTTTAAGGGAGCCTCTTTTACTGTCCGGTATCAGGGAAAGGAAAGAGCTTGATAAAAGGGTATCGGATATGCTGCACAAGGTTGGGCTTGACGAAAGCTATTCGTACAGACACCCATCCCAGCTCAGCGGAGGACAGCGTCAGAGAATAAGCATCGCGGCTGCGCTTATAGCATGTCCTAAGCTGGTCATAGCAGATGAGCCATTGTCTGCGCTTGATGTCACGATTCAATCCCAGATTATGCAGCTTCTTATTGAACTTAAGAGGGAAATGGGGCTTACCTATATTTTTATATCACATGATATTGATGTGGTATACCAGTTGTGTGACAGAATAATGGTCATGAAAGATGGTCGTGTTGTGGAAATCGGGGACACACGGGAGATATTTGATAACCCTAGGGAAGCATACACAAGGCAGCTTATAGAGGCATAATGTCCCATTTTATGGGGGTTCCGGCACTTTAAAATTTGCAGAATAGTATGAATAAAATATTTTTTAAAAAAAATTAAAAAAATTTCAAAAAAGTACTTGCATTTTTTGAAAACCTGATATATAATCAATATCGTTGTAGCGCAAGAGCGCAGTACACATTGGGCTATAGCCAAATGGTAAGGCACTGGACTCTGACTCCAGCATTTCCAGGTTCGAGCCCTGGTAGCCCAGCTAAAGGCATCACGTCAGCGTGGTGCCTTTGTTGCTATAACGCGTTTTAATACGCAGGGCAGGTTATTGTAATAGTATGGAAACGTATCGAAGTGGCCATAACGAGCTTGACTCGAAATCAAGTTGTCGGGCAACCGGCACGCGGGTTCGAATCAAGCTCGTTATGGCCACTTCGATACGTTTCCATAC
>OGFI01000550.1_pt1 | contig 27840 bp, 26 predicted proteins | sample 1570901 | NCBI WGS metagenome assembly OGFI01 (sample SAMEA2582018, study PRJEB24529) | metagenome | biome: Human gut stool | place: China | collected 2011 | reverse complement strand
AAAAAGCCTGGGCTGTTAGGCTCAGGCTTAACTTTTCTTTTTTGAATTGCAATTCTGGGAGCAGTCCTATGATAATTCCATAGGCAGAGGATAACTTTGTATTTGTATCGCCCGCAAAGCCGGGACGGGTAGCTCCTCTCTATCGCCGCAAAAGCACTTAAGCTTTTCATTAGCTATAATCTAACATGAGAATCAGCCAATGTCAACCGCATTTTTGCTTTTCTCTAAGGCAATTTATCTCATTTATCCAAACCCGTCTTCCGTCGTAGTACTATGAAAATTCCGACGTTTTCAAATTTCCTCATACGTTTCAAATCGCACTTATATCCCAAAAAGCTTGATTTTATCGGAAAATTTTATGTCCTTACAGAGCATTTTTTTATTGAAATTTTTTTGATATGTTGTATAACAATAGTACTACATAGTACTCTGCTGAGAGGGGCATATGGCATACTATTTACGACAGGATAAAAAGAAAAAAGGGACTTATCTGCAGATGTATCAAAGTTACTGGGACAAAGAAAAAAAGCAGCCTCGTTCCAGAAATATCGAAAGCTTTGGATACGTCTCAGATCTCATTTCTGATGAGATCCCAGACCCGGTTTCTTATTATCAGAAATATGTAGCAAATAAGAACAGAGAACATGCGGATTCTGTTGCTGATGAAACACGCCCCAGAGCATTCACTGTCCAGCTTGAAAGAAATATCGGATACTTTCTTGTTTCCTCTCTTCTTTCGGAGCTGAATGTGAGAGAAACAATCGACATCCTTGCATCACAAAAAAGATTCCAGTTTGACCTTTATGACATGATCGCACAACTGATCTATGCACGGATCCTTTATCCCTGCTCAAAATCCAAAACAGCATCCACCGTCTTCCCATATCTTTATCATGGTGTTCCTATTTCTGAAGATCAGAATTACGATGGCTGTGCTTTTATCGGAGAATCCTATAAAAAATATATCGAACTGTTCAACCATTGTTATGAAGAGCATTACAAACGTGACTTCAGCAGTGTTTTCTTTGACTGCACAAACTACTACTTCGAAATTGACCTTCCGAAGGAAGATAAGCAAAAAGGACCTTCCAAGGAGAACAGGCATGAACCGATCATTGGTCAGGCCCTGCTTCTGGATGCAGACCTGGTTCCGCTTGCCATGCAGATGTATTCCGGAAATGAGTCAGAGAAACCATATATCCGCAAGATCATACAGGAGATGAAGGAACGTTATAAAGTTGCCGGAAAAACCGTGCAGGTCGCAGATAAAGGATTAAACTGTGCCAGGAACATTTATGCTGCTGTCGTAGAAGCCAAAGACGGATACATTTTTTCAAAATCTGTTCATGGAAAGGGACTGAGTGAAAAAGAAAAGCAGTGGCTGCTTCTTGAGAATGATGCGAATGTCTATACGGATTACCGTGATAAAAGCGGAAAGCTTCTGTTCCGCCTGAAATCCTGTGTAGATACTTTTTCTTATAAATTCAAGGAAACAGATCCCGAAGCCGGTGAGGAAAAAGAGAGCTCATTCTGCGTAAAAGAAAAACGCATCGTTTCCTATAACCCTTCCCTTGCCCAGAAACAAAAAGCTGAGATCATGAAAATGGTGGACAAGGCCGCCAACTATACCACTTACAAAAAAATGGCACGGGAGGATCTGGGTGATTCTGTTAAATATATCCAGGTCACAAATACAGACCAAAATGGAAAAAGCCGAAAGCCGGTAATTGAAATCAACCAGGCAAAGATTGACGAGGATCTGAAATACGCAGGATACAATCTGCTGGTGACATCTGAACTGGATATGGAACCATTGCAGGTATACCACACATATCACAACCTCTGGAAAATAGAAGAGTCCTTCCGTATCACCAAATCTTATCTGGATGCACGGCCTGTTTATGTGCAAAAATAAAGAAACAATCTATGGGCATTTCTTAATCTGCTATCTTAGTTTGTTTCTTTTAAGGATTCTGGAAATCAAATGTTTCAAAAACGAGATCAATTCCTACGATCTTGTAAATTTTATGCGTGACTTCAGGGTTGTTGACAAAGGCGATGGAACCTATATCAATATTTCCCAGAACCAAAGCGTCAATGAAAAGATCAAAAAATTAACTGGTTTAACCAATCTCGATGCACTGTATCTGACAGAAAAAGAGATTGAAAATATCTTTGAGTTCACCATGCTTATTGATGATTGAGTACTAGGTTTTGAGAGAAACGACGGAAGTCAGGTAGTATACACAATTTGGAAGCGTAATTCAATTCCCATGGGCAGATATTTGCAGATTTCACTGTATTTTCAAGGAAAATCATGTTATATTAAAGAAGTGTTTTTAAGTCTTAATTACAGAAGCGAGGCATTAATACAGCGAGGCATTAATACTATGGAAATCGAGCGAAAGTTTACCCTGAAATCCTTACCCGACAATCTGGAAAGCTATCCTTCTCATCATATCGAGCAGGTATATCTGAATTATAATCCTGTGGTCAGAGCCAGAAAACAGGACGATGAATATTATCTCACTTACAAAGGCAGCGGCATGATGGCCAGAGATGAGAGCAATCTTCCGCTGAACGAAGCATCTTATTATCATTTACGGGAAAAAGCCGATGGCAGCGTAATCTCCAAAAGACGCTATCTGATCCCTCTGGAGCATCCCGGATTCAAAGAAGGCTTTCCCACTCCTCCGGCAGATTATTCCCTGACCATCGAGCTGGATGTTTTTGATGCCCCCTTCGCCCCTCTGATCATGGCAGAAGTGGAGTTCGGAAGTAAAGAAGCAGCAGAGGCATTTGTCCCTCCCGCATGGTTTGACAAAGATGTGACTTACTGTAAGGAATACCACAATTCCTATCTGGCGCTGGAACTACATCACGCACCGGAAAATTCCTAAAATGTAAATACAACGACGTACGCCGCAAAATGCACGGTAATTCCCATTGGGAATCCCGTGCATTTTGTTTTTCTGTCTATACCACCGTAAAACAACGAATGCTTTCCTTTAACTGCCCTGCCGAGGCTGCCAGTTCCTCCACTGCATAAGAGATATCTTTCATCTCCTGCTGCAATCCCTGATTGTTTTTCTCTACCACTGACAGCTTTTCCGTACTGTCTCCCACAGTTGCTTCCATCTGTGTATTGGCAGTATTGACATTCTGCAGTACCGACAGCAGTTCGTCGATCTTCTGTCCGAATTCGTTCATCATTTCATCCACATGATCTGCCGCTTCATGATAGTTGCTGCCGGTATCCTCCAGTGCATCATAATCTTTCATGACTCTGGTATTCATAAATTCCAGCAGTCTGGTGGCGTTCTCGGATAGTTCCTCCACGCTCTCCACTACACGATTGCTGATTTCCTGGATATTGTTGGCAGATTCTCTGGAGCTGTCGGCCAGTTTGCGGATTTCCTCTGCCACGACAGCAAATCCACGGCCAGCTTCTCCTGCCCTTGCTGCCTCAATGGACGCATTCAGTGCTAACAGATTTGTGGTTCCGGCAATTCCCAGAATCTCTTCCGTCAGTTCTGTGATCTTGTGGATCTGCCTGCTGTTGGCTATGGATTCTGTCATAGCCGTGTCAATCTCCTTCATGACAAGGGTTGCCTCCTGCTTGCTCTCCACCGCTGTCACTTTCATTTTACCGGCTTTTTCCTTGATATCCGCTGCGTAGTTTCTTCCGTTTTGGGCTACTTCCAGCATATTTTCCACCGTGTGATCCAATACACCGGTATCCTGCTGTACACCTTCGATTGCCCCTGTCACAAGCTGCATTCCCCTGGACATTACACCCAGATTCCGCATGGTATGATCCGCAGTGGCATTTACTTTTTCCACATTGGAGATAATGTCAGCCTGCTTTTCTTCCATCTGTCCACAGCCCTCGGTGATGGCTCTGATGATGATCTGCATCTGGGCTACCAGGTCATTAATGGCAATGGCCAGTCTTCCCACTTCATCTCTCGATCCCACATGAATTCTTTTGGTAATATCTCCTTTGTCGCAGCGGATCCCTTCTACCAGTTCATCTACCTGTTTCGTTGCCTTTTTCACCGGACCGATGACCCACAGCCGCAGTCCCAGCATGATCACAATCACTACCACAAGTAACGCAATACTTGCCACAGAGATGATCCCCGGCACTCTGGCGGCACTCTGCTCCATTTGTCCCTGGGCCTGTTCCATTTCCTGCGCTGTAATCTCCAGCATCCGGTTCATGTAATTCTCGATATGTTCATTAAACATCGGAAGGTTGGATGTGGCAGATACATATGCCTGGGTTTTGTTCTCGGCACTGGTGACCAACAGACTCTCCACCGTCTTCCTGTATTTTGCCAGTTCTGCTGAGGCACTGTCCAGTGCTTCTTTACGCTCATCCCCCTCGGAAAGCAGGTAGCCGAATTCCTCTATCTGCTGTTCCATGTCTGTAATATCCTGCAAAATTTTCTCAGACAGAGTATCCATGGTCACACTGTTGGTAGTCATAACATGGGTGAGCACCTGACTGTTGATATAAGTGAACTGTCTGGAAAGTGTGCTTATCTTTTCCTGCTCCGCAACCTGTTCGGATACGATCTGATCACTCGTCCCGATCACACTCTGCAGCGTCCATACCAGCACTCCGACACAGCTGATCGCCGTAATTGCCAGAAGCAGCAACAGCCCCATGATCTTAATGCCGATACCGACTCCTCTTTTTCGCTTTCCTGTATTATCTTTTTTCCGTTGTCTTTTTCCCTTATCCATACTCTTCTCCTATACGCAACGAACAAATACCATCAAAAGGGCCTACGGCACAAAAGTGCCGGGCCCTTTTTGATTAGATATGTAGAAATTAATTCTTGGCAATTAATTTTCCACCACGTTTGGATACAACATCGAAGATAACTGCCGCCAGAAGTACCAGACCCTTGACTACCTTCTGCATATTCTGATCTACACCCATCAGGGACATACCCAGATTGATAACACCCATCAGTACCGCACCTACGATAACTCCGGGTACAGTTCCGGTTCCGCCGTATGCGGAAGCACCGCCGATGAAGCAGGAACCGATGGCATCCATTTCATAGTTCTGTCCGTATGTCGGCTGTGCGGAAGTCATACGTGCGATGGTTACCATACCAGCTAACGCTGCCAGGAATCCCATGTTCATATAAGCCAGGAAATAAACCTTGTTGGTATTGATACCGGATAATTTGGTGGCCTTCTCATTACCGCCCACTGCGTAGAAATAACGTCCTACAGTCGTGTTGGAAGTGATGTAACCGTATACCATGATAACAATCAGTACCCAGATCAATACGCTGGGAATACCTTTGTGCTGTGCCAGACGATAGCTGAATGCCAGGATCACTACAGCGATCACTACGATTTTGCCGATCGTGGAACCCATGCTAGGAGCTTCGTATCCTTTTTTCACCTTGTCGGCTCTATTCTTCAGCTGTAACACTGCAAAGATCACTGCAGCGATCACACCGGCAAATACACAGGTCAGATTGATGGGACCATTACCGAAGAAATCGGGAATATAACAGTCAGCACCGCCACCGAACAGATTTACGAAAGTGGTACAATCCTTAATGGATACTGTCATACCCTGCAGGACTACGTTACTCAAGCCACGGAATGCCAACATACCTGCCAGTGTTACGATGAACGGAGGGATTCTCACATAAGCGATCCAGAAGCCCTGGAAAGCACCGATCAGGGTACCGATCACGAACATGATCAGGATTGCCAGCCACATGTTCATCTTCATGTTCACCATGAGGACTGCACCGATGGCTCCGACAAAACATACTACCGATCCGACGGACAGATCAATGTTACCGCCGGTCAGGATACACAATAACATACCGGTTGCCAGAATGAATACATATGCATTCTGGGAGATCAAGCTGCTGACGTTCATGGGAAGCAGGATCGCTCCTCCCGTTCTCCATGCAAAGAATGCCGTAACTACGATCAATACGAGGATCATGGTATATCTTTTAATGAAATCGAGGCCTTTTGTTTTATTCATGCCAATGCTCCTTTCTTACCGGCTGATAATATCTTGGACATGATAAGCTCCTGTGTTGCCTCACTGCCCGCCAGTTCTCCTACTATTTTTCCTTCGTTCATTACATAGATCCGGTCACACATGCCAAGGATCTCAGGCAGCTCCGAGGAGATCATGAGAACCGATTTTCCTTCTGCCACCAGTTGGTTAATGATGCAGTAGATTTCGTATTTTGCACCAACATCAATACCTCTCGTCGGCTCATCCAGGATCAGGATATCCGGATCTGTGAACATCCATTTTGCCAAAAGTACCTTCTGTTGATTACCGCCGCTTAAGTTTCCTACATTCTGCTCCACAGTTGGACATTTCGTATTCAGTTTGTTCTTGTAGTCTACCGCCACATTGTACTCTTTGTCTTTATCAATAACAGTATGTCTGCTGATGGCATCCAGATTTGCCAGAGTTGTATTAATCTTGATCGGGTTGCTCAGAATCAGTCCGTTGCCCTTTCGATCCTCCGTCACATATGCCAGATGATTTTTGATGGCTTCCTGTACAGTATTCAGCTGTACTTTTTTGCCGTTGATATACAGTTCGCCGCTGATATTGGAGCCATAGCTTTTTCCGAACAGGCTCATTGCCAGTTCCGTACGGCCCGCACCCATCAGTCCAGAGATACCTACTACTTCGCCTTTTCTGACATTGAGGTTAACGTTATCCACTACCTTACGGTCTGAGTACAGCGGATGATGTACCGTCCAGTCTTTTACTTCCATCAGGACCTCTCCGATCTTCGGCTCTCTCTTCGGGAATCGGTCAGCGATCTCTCTTCCTACCATTCCTTTGATGATCCGGCTCTCGGTAATATCATCTTTTCCCTTCACAAGCGTTTCGATGGTAGATCCGTCACGAATGACTGTGATCTTATCTGCCACATAAGAAATCTCATTCAGCTTATGAGAGATGATGATGGATGTCATTCCCTTTTTCTTGAGTTCCAGCATCAAATCTAACAGTGCTTTGGAATCTGTCTCGTTTAAAGATGCTGTAGGCTCATCCAGAATCAGCAATTTAGCGTTCTTTGCCAACGCCTTTGCAATCTCTACCAGCTGCTGCTTACCTACACCGATATCTTTTATCAATGTCTGGGGGCCTTCCTTCAGGCCTACGGTCTTTAACAGTTCCGCCGCCCTGGCATTGGTTTCATTCCAGTTGATTTTGTACTTATGTCCCCGTTCATTGCCAAGGAACATATTCTCCCCGATGGTCATATAGGGGATCAGCGCAAGTTCCTGATGAATAATAACGATACCTTTTTCCTCACTGTCCTTGATCTTGTCGAATTTGCAGATCTCACCATTATAGATGATATCGCCTTCATAAGATCCGTACGGATAAATACCGCTCAGTACATTCATAAGTGTGGACTTTCCTGCGCCGTTCTCGCCTACAAGGGCATGGATCTCTCCTTCTTCCACCTGCAGGTTTACATTGTCAAGTGCTTTTACACCGGGGAATGTTTTGGTTATATTTTTCATTTCCAGTAATATCTTTGCCAATGGTATCCCTCCCAAGTCTTGTTTCCACATTATCTAATCAAACATTTAAAATCTTATTCTTGCTTTACCCATGAATACAGCAGGCGGGAAACGCCCGCCTGCCGTAAGGATCCTTACAGATCCGTGTTATTATAAATTACTGTAAATCTGCCTCTGTATAGTAACCGGAATCGATGAGCAGTTCTTTGTAGTTGCTTGCATCAGCGAATACGGGCTCACACAGATAGGAAGGAATAACGCCGGTACCATTGTCGTAAGTTGTGGTATCGTTGACAGGTGCCTCGCCGCCCTTCATAACAGCGTCTACCATCTCTACAACCTTGGATGCCAGAGTACGGGTATCCTTGAAGATGGACATGGACTGCTTACCGGAGATCATGTTCTTAACGTTGGGCTTATCGCAGTCCTGACCGGTAATGATGGGCCACTCGCCGGTATAGTTAGCTTCCAGAGAGTTGGTAACACCAAGTGCGGTAGAGTCGTTGGAGCACAGCACTGCATCCAGCTTGGTTCCGTCTGCATAGTTTGCGGAAATGATAGCATCCATTCTGGACTGAGCGGTCTCAGTAGACCAGTTAGCGGTTGCAACGGTTTCGAAATCGGTCTGTCCGGATTTTACTACCAGCTTGCCTGCATCAATGTAGGGCTGCAGAACATCCATCGCACCACCGAAGAAGAATCTTGCATTGTTGTCGCCGGGGTCACCGGTTACTAACTCAATATTGAAAGGTCCTGCTGCGTTATCCAGATCCAGCTGGTCTCTGATGTATTCGCCCTGTTTGGTACCTACCATGTAGTTATCAAAGGTTGCATAATAGGTAACTGCATCGGAGTTCATGATCAGACGGTCATAAGCAATAACAGGAATGTCTTTTTCCTTAGCCTGCTCCAGAACAGTTCCGAGGGAATCACCATCGATAGATGCGATAACTAACATCTGGCATCCGGAGTTGATCATATTCTCGATCTGGGATACCTGTGTGGGAATATCGTTGGATGCGTACTGCAGATCAACTTCGTAGCCGGCTTCCTTCAGCTGGGCTTCCATGTTGGTACCATCCTGGTTCCATCTCTGCAGATCCTTGGTCGGCATTGCTACACCAATCTTACCGCCACCTGTTGTGGTAGTAGTGGAAGCATCTGTCTTTGCTTCTGCAGATGTTTCTGTCTTATTGTCCGTTGCCGGTGTGGTTGCCTGCTGTCCCCCATTGGATCCACATCCTGCAAGCATTGTAACAGCCATGGCTGTTGCCAGAAGTGTGCTTAATAATTTCTTCCTCATAAAAAGTAACCTCCCTTGTTTGGTTTGTTTTTGTTGCTAAATAGAGAATATCACAAATCCTATAGCATGATTTTATGACCTTCTGCACTTTTCCATCCTCTCTCCTGACAAAATCAAGGCTGTGCTAGCAATATCTTGTCTGCCAGCACAGCCTTGTCACCAAATTTTTCCTATTGTGTTTTTAGAATCTATCTCTTTTCCCCATTTTCAAAGTAAATCCAATATTATTTGGGCATTTCCGAGGGAATGTTCAGATAGACATCCTCTTTTAAGTGAAATCCGCTTCCGATGATCACATCATTCATATTGTTTTTATCCACACTGATCGGTTCCAGACCAATGTACGGAACTTCATATTTTCCATTCTCTATGGTTACCGTATCTCCTTCCGGCAACGGCTCTCCCTTTGCCAGAAGTACCGCACACTCCGCTGCCTTCTGCGACATTTTTTCCACCGGTTTGTAGACCGTCATGACCTGTGTCCCCTCGACAATGCGCTGGCACGCTTCCAGGTCGGCATCCTGCCCCACTACCATAATATCTCCTGCCAGTCTCTTTTCTTTCAGGGCATGTACCACTTTGCTTGCAAGATCATCATTGCCGCACATAATGGCATCCGCCTCCGAGACAATATCCATATGATCATAGATATACGTCCCCGCCAGTTCTGCTTTCCAGCCATCCGCATGCATAGAATCTAAGATCGTCACCTGATTGTCCTCCATGACCTTGCGAAAGCCCTTTTCCACCATAGCAACGTTGCTGTCCACGGCAGAGCCTCCCAGCATCAGCACATTTCCGCCGGCCAGACCGTTTTCCACCAGTGCCTCTCCCATCATGGTACCTACTCTTTCGTTGTCAAATGAGATATACAGGTCAATATCTGTATTCTGCAGCAGTCTGTCATAAGCAATGATCTTAATGCCGGCATCTTTCGCCCTCTGCACTTCCTCTGTTAATCCTTTGGAGTCAATGCATATCACAACGATCACGTCCATTCCTTTATCGATGAAGTAATTGATCTGCTTTTTCTGCTGCTCCAGATCACCGTTCGCATTCTGGACATTCACTTCCGCTCCCAACTCCTTTGCCGTTGAGACGAAAATGTCACGATCCCTCTGCCATCTTTCAATGACAAAAGAATCAAAGCTCATGCCGATCTGAATTTTATCATTTTCCGCGACTTCTCCCTGATCTTTTCCGGTTTCCAGATTTCCGCAGGCACAAAGCAATAACATCATCCCCAGAAGCCACGCAACACATATCCGTCTCTTTTTCTTATACACTGCCTTGTTCCTGTCCCTTTCCCCGGTTTTCCTTATACTCTGTCGGCGTCACACCCACATTTTTCTTAAAACTGCGGCTGAAATAGTTGGGATCCGAATATCCGGTTTTGACACAGATCTCCTTCATGGAGCACTCCGTCGTCTGCAGCAGTTCCTTTGCCTTGTCCATCCTTAAATTGGTCAGGTACTCGATAAAGTTTTCCCCGGTAGTTTCTTTGAATAGTTTACTGAAATAATACGGGCTGATATTTACCTCTCTGGATACATCATCCAGGGAAATATCTTTGTGATAGTTATTCTTAATATAATTCTTTGCTGTTTCGATAATACTGCCCGTCTTTTCTTCCCTTTTATTCAGAACGTTCCGGCAGGCTTCCTTCACTTTTTCCAGGAACCATGTTTTCATGGCCGCTGGTTCCGCCATTTGCATCACCTGCGGCAGATACTCCGCACGGGAATTGAGCTGATAGATCATACCGCCTTTTTCATAGGCAATGTGCTCTGACCACAGGACAAATTCCAGCACCTTAAGCCTCATATTCATCAGATCGGAACCGCTCTCCACCATCCAGTCAAAAAATGCCGATGCCGATGCGGAAGCATTGTCAATGTCACCGTCCTCGACTTCCGCAAAAAGTTTTTTCTCCAGCTTCACCGGATAATTTCCACCGTATTCGCATTTGATCGGCAGGTCATCCACATGTGCCACACTGCCGGTGGTCGCCACCAGTGCATTCAGCGCCTCCGTATAAGATTCCGAAGCCATCAGAAAATCTTTCGGTTCTCCGATGCCGATGCGGAAGCTGATATCCGTTCTCTTGCGCAGATATCTGGTGAGTTCTCTGGCTTTTTCAATGAGTTCGATACGCTCATTATAGTCCATCACATCTTTCTCATAAGGCACCAGCACTGCCAGTTTGTTTGCCATGACGGTACCCACAATACAGTCAAAATTTTCTTTCAGACAGTCCCTGACCTCCTGATAATGCTTCTGCATTCTGACACTGCTTCCCACCGCATTTGTCATGTGGTTTCCCTGCTGTTCATCTCCGCATATCACAGCAATCATGTAGGCATATTGCAGCGTGATTCCTAAAATTGACCGGTAATTCTCAATATCCTCGCGGAAATGCTCCTGTAATAAGATATTGTGGATCAGACCGCTTTCAATAATCGGTACGACTGTCTCCAGTTTTTCCTTGATCAACAACTCATTTTTGCGTTTCAGGCGCTCTGCATCGATTCGCTCCATTGCCTTCTGCAATGCTGCAATGATCCGGGTCTTCTCCATCGGCTTGGTAATGTACTCCATGACTCCAAGTTTGATAGCTTCTTTCGCATAATCAAATTTGTCATAAGCTGACATTACGATAAACACTGTATGATTATTGCTTCTCCGGATCTCTTTCATAGCATCGATGCCGTTGATTCCCGGCATCTGGATATCCATGACCGCAACGTCCGGGCGGAAGCTCTCTGCCAGTTCAATCACACTTCTGCCGGTCTTGGCATACTGCACCTCACAGGTATCCTTGAATTCTTTTTCGATGATGAATTTCAGGGAATCGATCACGATTCCTTCGTCATCCGCCAGCATGATCTTATACATCCGTCTTTTCCCTCTCTTTTATCGGAAGATACAGGATTACTTCCGTTCCTTGATTTTTCCCGTCACTTAAAATCGTCATTACATCTTCGTTTTGCGTGAAAAGTTTTAATCTTGCGATAATGTTCCCCATTGCAATACCATTGGAACCGCCGCCTGACTGCTCTTCGTGATAATTGCCGCCAAGTACTTTTTCTATCGTATCCCGGTCCATTCCGATGCCGTTATCCCGGATACTGATCCCCAGCGTATCTCCATCCACATGGTATACCTTCAGCCGGATCTTTCCCTCTCCGTTCATCTCTCTGATGCCGTGATTTACGGAATTTTCCACGATCGGCTGTAAGATCATGCTTGGCATGCAGCTGTCCAGCAGATCCTCTTCAATTTCTTTCCCATAATGGATATCCCCAGAAAAGCGGACATTCAGAATATAAATGTAATGATCCACCAGTTCCAGCTCTTCTCTGACCGTCACGATATCATTACTCTTTTTTACATTATAGCGGAAAAATTCCGCCACATTCTGTACATATTCATAGGTCCGGTCGGCGCCTTCCATCATGGCCAGCTGTGCTCCCGCATTTAACGTATTGAATAAGAAGTGGGGATTGATCTGCGCCTGCAGATACTTTAGCTGTGCATCCTTTAAGTGTGCTTCCATCAAAAGCTCTTTTTCCATTAAGGAACGCCGGATTTCCATGCTCTCGCGCAGGCTTTCCAGATACTGTCTGATACTGATCAGCATCTGGTTAAATGCTCCCGTTACCACGCCGATCTCATCCTCCGACTGTACTTGTAACAGTTCGGTATCAAAGTTTCCGCCTGCTACTTCGTCAGCGGTTACCGCCAGATCCTTTAACGGACTGATGATCTCCCCGGTAAGCTTTACTACTATAGATACGCTGACCACAATGACGATGGATAATGCAATCACACTGACCATTTCGAAATTACGGAAAGCAGCCGACAGACGGCTGTAGTTCTCGGAGTTGCTGCGGAACTGTTCGTTGTTCAGACTGTAAATATAGGTATTGATATATTCATACATCTGTGTCGCGTTCTCGTACCGGACGCGGTATTTCTCTACATTTCTCCCACGCTTTGCCTCAATCGTCTGACTTACGAGGTCCAGGTATTCTTCCGACATATGCCGGATACTGCGTTCCATTCTCTGAAAGGTGGCTCCCGTCACCTCATCGCTCATATCCTGCACCAGTTGGGAATATGTCTGTTCATTCCGGTAAAATTCCTCCAGGGAATCACTGGTCTTGGAATTCAGATAATCCGTCATACTGTCCTGCACCGCCATCAATGCATCAGATACTTCGTTCAGCCGCAGATTCCCCTGATAGACCTTATCGATCTCCGAAGACATGCTGTTGATTCCCAGAAGCAATATCACCGTCACTGCAAATACTACCAGATTCGCCAATACAAAAATGCTGCTCATCTTCGCCTGAAGAGACAGCTGTCGAAATTTTTTCCTCATGCGTACCTCACTCTGTCGCTTCCTGCGCTTGTAAATATTCACCCACGTTATTCTGATCAATAATTGTGACATCCGCCGTAAAATACTGGCTGGTATAGCCAAAACGATAGTACTCCTGCAAAGCATCCACGCAGAAAGCTCCCATCTGCTCCGTGTCTATCGAGATCGTTGCATTGACTACATTTCGCTCGATTGCTTTGAGTATCGTATCAGTATCATAATACCCTAAAATTGCGACCTCGCCCACGCAGTTGTAATCTACTACCGCCTGGTAGACACAGGTAGTACTCAGTTCGTTCAGGCAGATAATGATATCCGGCAGTTTTTCATTCATAAAAATATCCCGGATAGATTCCTCCACGGAAAAAGTATTCGTATCGTCCACTGTAATTAAGGAAAGTTCTATCTCCGGTCCCCGGATTTTCTCCTGTTCCAGTGCGTCCTGAATCCCGGAGCAGACAATATTTTGTGCCGAGTTCAGTGCATGGGCATTCACCAGTACCGCTACCGTCATGGGCGCGGTACTCTCACTGACAGAAGCCAGCTTCAATACCTGTCGTCCGTATTCCCTGCCCAGATTATAGCTTCCTACACCGACAAAGCTGCAGCGTGCACTGTGCGTATTGTCACCATACAGCGTCACCACAGGGATGCCCCGTTCTACTGCTTCGTCGATCATCTGTGACATCTCGTCGCTTTCATCCGATTCTACAAAAATACCGTCTACACCGGAGGACATGGCGATCCGCATAAGCTCTGCCCTCGTATACTCCTGAGACAGATGCTCGCCCAGCAGATCCACATATACATTCTCTTCCTGTCCGCGTTCAAAAGCTCCGCGGTATACGGACTGCCAGAAATCCGATTTGCGGTCTTCTGTGATCATCACATAATACCGGTCATATTTTTCTCTGTCTGTTACTTTATGAAATCCCCGCACATAGGAACGAAAGATTACTGTGCATATCGAAATGACTATGATAGCAAAAGCCATAAACCCAATGACGATCCATTGTCCCTTATTACGGCCTGCTCTGTCAGTAGTACGGCTCATGTTTCCCCTCTCTCTCGCAGAAATCCGATTGCAGACTCCGCCCAATATAGATAACCATACCATAATAACGTGGCTTTTTCCATAAGACCACAAAAAAATCCTCTTGTTTTGACAAAAATGCACTAAAAAATGCTACCTGCCATAGTTATCCCCATTTTCATGCATGCAAATATTTATGATTTGTCCACAAAAAATACGGAAAGGAAACTATCCCTTCCGTATTCTTACAATGTGCCTTACGCTACACGGCACACTTTACAGTCTTCCGTATAATTTTGCCATCTTATAAATCTTTTTCGCAAGCTTCGGATCCAAAGCATCCTTATCCATACGCCATTTCCAGTTGCATCCCAGAGTGGAGGGAGTGTTGATCCTGGCGCTGCTGTCCAGCTCCAGATAATCCTGCATGGGAATGATTGCGGTATCCGCACAGCTGGACAATGCTGCCCGGATGATCTCAAAGCAAAGCTTCCTGTCCTTCTTATGTCCCAGATATTTCTTTGCAAATTTCTTGTCCTTCTCCGGCATATTCTGTAAGAACCCCACCGTAGTATCGTTATCGTGGGTTCCGGTATAGACCACACAGTTCTTGTCATAATTGTGCGGCAGATATTCACTGTCATTTCCGGCATCAAAAGCAAACTGAAGAATCTTCATTCCGGGATACCCGGTCTTCTTCACCAGCCGGATCACGCTGGGAGTCAGAAATCCCAGATCTTCCGCGATCACTTTCTTCCTGCCCAGTTTCTTCTTCATGACATCGAATAATTCGTAACCGGGGCCTTTTTCCCAATGGCCGTTCTCCGCCGTCGGATCTCCGTAAGGAACGAACCAGTATTCATCAAAGCCGCGGAAATGATCAATACGAAGCACATCATACAGCTGATAGCAATAGGCGATCCGCTGCATCCACCACGCATAACCGGTCTTCTTATGATAACTCCAGTCGTAGAGCGGATTGCCCCATAACTGTCCGGTCTCGGAGAAACAATCGGGTGGACATCCCGCCACTCCGATGGGCCGGCCTTCCTTATCCAGCTGGAACAGCTTCGGGTTTGCCCAGGTATCGGCACTGTCAAATGCCACATAGATGGGAATATCCCCTACGATCTCAATGCCTTTCTTATTGGCATAGGCTTTCAGTTCTTTCCACTGTTTTGCAAACAGGTACTGTTGGAAGCAATAAAATGCGATTTCTTCCGCCAGCTTCTTACGGTATTTGCGAAGTGCCGCTGCTTTTCTGAGACGGATGTCCTCGTCCCATTCCATAAAGCAGACACCGCCAAAAGCATTTTTCACCGCCATATACAGAGCGTAGTCATCCAGCCAGTACGCATTTTCCGTAAGGAATTTCTGATAGTCTCCGGTCTCTGTAAGGCCCTGTTCCCTGGCATTGTCAAACGCAATTTTCAGGACTTTAAAACGGGACAGATAAATCTTCTCATAGTCCACATAATGCTCATTGTCTCCGAAATCATAGCTGTCACAGATCTCTTTTGTCAGATAGCCGTCTTCGATCAGAAGCTCCAGGTCAATATAGTAGGGGTTCCCCGCAAAGGTGGAAAAGGACTGGTACGGAGAATCGCCGTAGCCGGTAGGGCCTAACGGCAGGATCTGCCAGAGATGGTTGCCTGATTTTTCCAGGAAGTCCACAAAACGGTAACTTTCCTTACCGAAAGTTCCGATACCATATGTCGATGGAATACTGGATATCGGCAGCAGAATTCCCTGTTTTCTTACATTTTTCTTCATAGCTTTTGTATTCCTTTATATTTCTGTGCTTTCGTACATTACTTATCCGATGCTCTCTGATTAAAAAAATAACTATTCAGTCCTTGTCATGAGCTCTGAATAGTTATTTCGAGTGGAAGCAAGGGGGCTCGAACCCCTGACCTTTCGCGTGTGAGGCGAACGCTCATCCCGGCTGAGCTATGCTTCCATAGTACAAAATGCGGATAACAGGACTTGAACCTGCACGTCTGTTGACAATAGAACCTAAATCTATCGCGTCTGCCACTTCCGCCATATCCGCTTACTAACTGCCATATCTGACGATTAGCTTAAAACCTTGACAAACGGGAATGCTCTCTGCCAAAGGACCTTGAATAATTATACTCTTCCTTCCTTTTGCTTGTCAAGCATCCCCGCCGCATCTGTTTCTATTTTATTCTGTAATCTCTCTTGTCGTTACCGGTTCTCCAATGTGGCATATGATCTTTTTATAGATCCTTACGAGGAAATAGGTACTTAAGAGCAGGCTGGCCAGTTCCGCGATGGGAAAGGCCCACCAGATCAATGTCACTTCACCGCTTAAGGACAAAAGCTTTGCCACCGGAAGCAGCACGCACATCTGTCTGGCCACGGACACGATCATACTGTAGACGCCGTTACCCAGTGCCTGGAATACGCTTCCCACCACGATACAGAAGCCAGCAAACACAAAGCTTAGGGAAATGGTCTCCAGCGCCGGAACACCGATGGCGATCAGGCTTTCCTCCGCATCAAACATACGCATGAGCTGTGCCGGGAAGATGTGCATTACAATCAGTCCCACGCACATGATACCCACACCGTAAGCCACACTATGCTTAATCGTCCTAATAACCCGGTCCTTATGCCCTGCGCCATAATTGTAGGCAATGATAGGCACCATGCCGTTATTCAGTCCAAACACCGGCATAAACACAAAGCTCTGCAGCTTAAAGTAAATGCCGAACACTGTCTGGGCGGAACCGAATGCCGCCAGGATCAGGTTCATTCCATAGGTCATCAGGGAACCGATAGCCTGTACCACGATGGAAGGGGCTCCCACCTTATAAATCTGTCCGATCAGATGACCGTTGGGATGGAATCCTTTCATGGAAATATCCAGTTCCTTATTGAATTTCAGATTAAACCATAATGCCATGGATGCGGCAACGATCTGTCCAAACACGGTAGCCACTGCAGCACCGGCAATTCCCATGCGGGGCATACCGAAATACCCAAAGATCAGGATCGGATCCAGAATGATATTGATGATCGCGCCGGTTGACTGGGTAATCATCGTATATATGGTCTTACCGGTAGCCTGTAACAGCCTCTCAAAAGTCGTCTGCAGAAAAATACCCATTCCCGCCACACAACAGATCGTCAGATAGGTCACACCGTATTCCCGCACCTCCAGTACTTCCGTCTGGCTGGCAAAAAACGGTCTGCTGATCAGTGCACCGACCACCGCAAATCCAATATAGCTGGCAATTGCAATAAAAATACCGTTTCTGGCAATGATATTGGCTTTCTCAAAATCCTTTTCTCCCAGGGTTCTGGACAAAAAGGCATTGATACCTACCGCAGTTCCCACCGCCACAGCGATCATCAGACTCTGAATGGGGAATGCCAGAGATACAGCACGCAGGGCATATTCGTTGATCCTGGACACAAAGATACTGTCCACAATATTGTACAGTGCCTGTACTAGCATGGAGATCATCATGGGCAGTGACATGGAGATCAGTAATTTGTCTATGGGCATGACGCCCATCTTGTTTTCTTTAGTCTGCATAGTATTTCCTTTCCTTTATAAAAATGAAATAAAAAAAGCCCCGAAAGGGGTTTTCAAAATGTGAGGATGCTGTATAAAAGAAACAAGTGAGGCATGGGGGATCTCGACCAGGGGGTTCGAATCCCCAAATCAGGATATCACAACACCTAGTGAGGCATGGGGGATTCGAACCCCCGACAACTTGATTAAAAGTCAAGTGCTCTACCGACTGAGCTAATACCCCATAATAAAACAGGGCTAGCTGGATTCGAACCAGCGAATGCAGCAGTCAAAGTGCTGTGCCTTACCGCTTGGCGATAGCCCTATAAATATGACACCAAGCGTGCCATTACGACACTTCACTCATAACAAAGGTGGATAAAGGGATTCGAACCCTTGGCCTCCAGAGCCACAATCTGGCGCGCTAACCAACTGCGCTATACCCACCATGCGAGACAGTGATGACCAAAAGTCTTCCTTATCTCAAATGTGCTCGAAGGGATTCGAACCCCCGACCCACGGCTTAGAAGGCCGTTGCTCTATCCAGCTGAGCTACGAACACATATCTGTCTGTTAGCTACATCAGCGAACCGACGAAGCATATTGTAACTTATCCGACATCATTTGTCAACAGTTTTGTGCTAATTTTTTGAAAAATAAATACAAAATCCAAGTTACACGTCGGGGTGACAGGATTCGAACCTCGATAAATTTCAGAAACCCAGTAAAGAAAGGAGTTTCCGACACTTCATCTTCCTTTGTTCTCAAATTTGTTCTCAAACAAAAGTCACACCCTTGATTCAGTACTATATCACAAAAAATAATTGTTGGCTACAGTTTTTTATTCAAAATTTTGCTCTTGGTCTACACCACCTCTACATCGTCACTCAGTATAAAGATTACATACAACCACACGAATCGCATGATTATAACCGTCTTTTTCCATCTTCTCTATGATACCCAAATGATGGAGCACATTGCTTCTACTATAATCATGCCTGCCCCATTCACAGTAATCATACCCTATTGCTCTAGAAGCACTTAAAAGCCGGTTAGCCTTTGACTCTTCATCATTGTCAACCCTAATCATGTGTTTACAATACAGGTCTACCAATCTCATCTCTGAAAGACTAGATAAGTCAGCGGTGTCACTGATTTCTATATTTACATTAGTAATAAGGTCTCCAAATATATTGAACATAAAGTATCCATCCTTATAAGTTGTTATAGGTATTATACAAAAATTAGTATAATAAATAAAGGGCATTAAAAAGAGCAGTTAGTTGTTCACTAACTGCTCTAAATATAACCTATTTACTGTTCAGCGATAGTAGTACCTTCGGGAAGAGATTTACCATGACTTGATAAAAAGTCTGCTACGCCTTGAGGTATATTCTGCCAGTTATATTCTTCCTCAGATACACGGTATACCTCAGCTATAATGAAGTTTAATAAGAAATAATCACTCTCATTAATCCAGTCTAAAAATGTCTTAGTGTACCCATGGTGTTCCCTCGCTACCATATACTGACGTATTACGTTCTCATAAGTAAGATAAGTTGCTGCTTCTTCAGCTGCAAGGAACCTATCAGTAACAGCTTGAGCATCAATACCTAAAAATCTCTGAACATAATTATCTGTAAAGAAAGATACATAATCAGTTTTATTATACATATAAGCATAGGTATACAATAACCACTTAGCCTTTTCTTCATCTGAAAGCTCACTCTGCTTGTGCTGAGAGATAGGTATCCAACTCTTAATGCTTTCAGATAATCCTATACCCTTTGACATTTCATATTTACCATTTAAAGAATCTGTATAAGTGAAATGACTGCACCGTACAAAGTTTCCACCGAAGTCTAATCCGAAAGCCTTGTAAACCTCCTGTATAGACGTATTACCATATACATAATACCAATTACTATCTTCCGGTATTGTGTAGGAAATCAAAGTATCTTCATTTGTAATCTCCCTAGGAGTAAGATAAGAACCTTCTTCTACGCTTACACTTTCTCTCCACAACTTGTAAATATTCCACATCGTCTGAAATTGAGTATCAAAGTCTTCATTTGATACATCTACTACCTCAATTTTCCAGTTCGAATGGTCAACCTTGCTTGAGTCGTTCGTTGTACCCTGATTCTTCAAAGCCTCTAAGTCCTCGGCAGACAGCTCTGAACCATCACCCTCGTCCCACCAAGACTCTGGGATTGCAAACTTATAGGTGTAAGTATCGTCTCTGAACTTAATGGAAACAACCTCAGTATTACCGTTGTCCTCAAAACCAAGCTCTACGCTATCTGCTGTAACACTACTCTGTGTACCGTCAGCGTAATCAATGATACCCTCAAACATACTGGCATCACCCTCAGTTACTCCGTTTCTTGTATTTATGAACATATCCCAGTTGTTATTACTATCCCACTTCCAGTTGATATCCGTATACTGTACATACTCACCTACTGTAGCAGTGTAATGATCCTCACCTAAGTACACACCTACCTGATTACTCAGATATACGGAAGTATCAGTCACATACTTACCCTTGTATTTAGCCAAACTCTGATCCGGCTTCAAACCGCTATACTCAATAACAATATCCTCGGGGTCGATCACCTGAAACTGATACTTCGCACCATCAGTCACACGAATTCCGGTAATATCACTATTATTTTCCTCGTTCTGTACAGCGACAGCCTGCTCTGTTGCATCCCCGCCACATCCTGTTAAAAATATGGACGATACCACCACTGATGCAATCAATTTTGCTAAGTGTTTCTCTCTCATATCTTTGCTCCTTTTTCAATAGTATTATAATTTATATTATGTTTTATAATATATATCTAATATATTATCACACCGCTTTTCATAATACAATAAATGTTATGAAAGAGGTGGAAGTATGTTTACAATAAAAAAAGACTATGTAGAATATGAAAATAAGTCCCTACGTTTACCCACTGATTTAATAACAAAAATACAAAAACTCGCAAATCAAAATTCTCTTTCCTTCAACAAAATAGTTATTCAGTGCATTGAATATGCACTGGATAATATGGAAGAAGAGGACATCTAACAGCAAGAGCACTTCAACTATCATCATTTTTCAGATAGTTGAAGTGTTTTTTTGTTACATCAATATTCACTCCAAAACAATTCAAACATTTTAAAAACAATTTTTTCTATTTTTATACCATTCTTTTAAATTGTTTTTACCTCCATTAAATTTTTCATACTCTTAAAAAAACAATTTCAGAAAGTAATGAGCGCTTCATTTAAAACTTCCTATATTGGGTGGCACTCGCAAAAGAGTGACTATCAATTTAGGAGGTTCATTAGTGTAATGGACAATTTTATAATTTCTGAAAGTTTAAAGAAGTGTAGAGAGAAAACAGGATTGAATCCGACAGCTTTTTCTCGGCGTATAGGTATCCCTTGTACCTCATTGGATCGCTATGAGAAAGGCGTACTCCCCTTGGCTTTTTTGGATACTTTGGAAAAATACCGTCAGTCCTGCAACGTTACTTGGGGGTTCCTTTTATTTGGTACTGATAATTCAATCGACGATGAAGCATTGATGCAAAAATTTAAAAAGTTACCTTCACAGCAAAAAAGACATATTGAGCAGATTATTGACGATCTTCTAAACGACACCAAAAATGGTAGAGTTTGAGTACTAACTTTGGGGGATAAATAATGTACAATTCAGGCATAGTCGGAAGTAACCTTCCACTACATAGCACCAATATACAACAGGTGCGATACTTTATCAATTCAGGAAAGGAGGGATATCTATGAAGGTAAGCGGAGAATCCGTTTTCATCTCTTGTAGAACAGGTGCAAAGAACGGAAATAAATGGTTTTCTGTCAAATTTCTCGACGAATTTGCGGATGAATTTTTCGTCGTCTTTGTTTCTGAGGACTTGTACAGAGAACTTGAAGGAGTTGCTAAGAAAACTCCCGTTGTTCTGACACTTCAAATTGTGCCGGGGCAGAAGTACTTTTCTCTCGAACAGATCGAGCTTGTTGACTAACATTTTATTGCTATGCAGGTGGAACAAAAACACCACCTGCATAGGAAGGAGGATGAATGGAAATTATAACCTTATTTTTTATTATATTGATTCTGTTTATATCAGCGATATTGATTACAGTGATTGTAAAGCAGTGTTCAGTGAAGGAAGCAACCATCATGTGCAAGGACTTTTGCAAAGAGATTTTTAAGGCTCTATTTGCCTCAACTCCTGCACCGGAACCAGTATACCCAACCCTTGTCGGATATGAAAATGGACATTTTGTTCCCCAGTTTATCGACAACAATTTTGCAAAGGTACGTAACCATTTTGCTGTGTGTTACTGCGTGGATGCCAGAATTATTGCTGACGGAAGCTGTGCTTTGTATTGCTTCAGCATTCAACGAAACCCCGATTGTTCTCTGACAGATACCGATCTTGCTCCGCTGATTCAAAAAGAAGTTGAGGAAGTTGTAACGCAGAACATGCGCCTCTACGACTGTTATCTTCCGGCAGAACCCCTTACTGCTACTGAATTATTTCCTACTACTCTACGGGTAGCTTTCGCAAGAAATGAAGCGGGACTAAAGAAAATAGAAGGGCTGAAACGTTCTGCAAGGAAGCGCAGGCACACCGTATCTGTCAATAACGCTTGCATGACTGAAACATGGGAGGGAAATAGTGAAGGATAGAAAAATGGTGTTCGGATATGAACTACTACCGTTTTCGGAATATGGTCTTTCCATCCCCATTCGGTTGGAAATAGGTAGTTACCCGCATATGCTCATTACCGGTGCTTCCGGTTCAGGCAAGTCAATGACCCTGTTATTTTTGATGGGGAAGCTGTTGCAAAGTGCACCTGATCTTGAATTATTCATCTGTGATTTCAAGAATTCAAGTGACTTTGCATTTTTAGAGGGATATGAGAACTATTACACAGGTGAGAACTGCTATTCCGGGGTAATGGCTTACTATGAAGTTTTTTCACAGGTTCGTGCAGACCGGGCAAGTCAAAACCAGAAGAGATATTTGCTTGTTATGGATGAATACCCTGCTTTCATAAATTTCTTGCAAATGCGAGATAAGACTAATAAAACCAAGCTTGCTAATGATGTTCTGGGGGCTGTTGCCGAAGTTCTTATGTTAGGAAGAGGTATTTCCTGTGGCATCTGGTTATTGACCCAAAGAGCCGATTCCACTCTATTCTCTAATGGTGCCCGCGATAACTTCATGGTGATTATCGGTCTCGGGCGCATGAGTAGGGAGCAGAAAGGCATGATATTTCTGGGGCAGGAAATATCCATTGACAATTTCGGGGCAGGAGAAGGAATGTTACTTGCTGACGGCAGAGAGATCACATCTGTAAAGTACCCGATTATTCAGGATATATCTGACTGGAAGAGACACATTCTTTCCATCTTGCAGAGAGCAGACAATTCGCCGATCTGATGTACCCAGAGATGCCAGACCGCCAAAGGCGGTCGGGGAGCTCTGGAACGGTGGGCGGAAAGCATTGCCCGCCCACCGATGTAACTGTAACTAAACTTCTGAAAACCGCTTATTATCAGGCTTTTAACAAAAGAATCCGTCACAGCATGAACTGTGACAGCACTAGGAGGTGTGAAAATGGGATACGATCTAAAAACCAGAGGTCGGGCATGGATAGCCGTTGTACATATCGAGAACATGAAGCGTATGGGATTAAGTGAAGCTGAGTACATGAATCCAGAGTATCTCGCAGATTATATTACTTACTTGTGGAATGAAAGTGGAAAAGGACGTTCCAGTGCCGTTGCCATTTGTTTAAGCGAAGTAGGATGCTATCATGCCCACATGGCGCTCTACGGCAACACAACAACTTTGAAAAATGTTTCAAAAATTCTCTTTAACAGCCATGTAGAACCACAGCTAGGCGGTAAGGCACAATTACAAGCCTATCTGATGAAACAAGGAAAGTATGCAGAGAAGAATGAAAAAATACTTTATCTAAAGGATATAGAGAAAGTGCAGGATATTCCCGGTAAGCGAAACGATCTGGACGCTATAGAAGAACTATTGATAAAAGGATTTACCCCTCGGCAAATCCTTGATACTAATTTTCATTTCTATAAATACGAAAAGATGATTATGCACGCATATATTGATCAACGGATCAAAGAGGCTCCACTTACACAGAAGGTCTATGTTGAGTATCATTGCGGGGAAAGTGGAACAGGAAAAACCTATTTCTATAATCAGCTTTGTGAACGTGTCGGAGCTGATAATATTTATATTCTTACAGACTACGATAACAATGCCTCAGGGGGTCTGGATTCTTATATGAAGGAAGGGGCGCCTAGTGTATTATTCATGGATGAATTCAAAGGATTCGGGATCAGTTATGGCAAGCTCCTAACGATGTTAAACGGGTATACGAGAATGCAGACCCACAGTCGCTACAGCAACTCTTATAACTTGTGGAACGAAGTATATATAACTTCTGTGTATCCCCCAGAAGGTATTTATGCAAATATGGTAAATATAGAGGATCGAGATATAGATTCGTATGCGCAGTTGCTCAGACGGATTACCAAAATTGTATATCACTATATCGAAGATGGAAAATATAAGATTTACTCCGTGACGGGCACTGAATATACAGGTTACAATGATCTGCTTAAAAAGGTACTTGCTCTAAAGCAAACGGCTGATGGATTTATAAAAATCAGTGATGCAGAACAATTACAGATACCATTCGAAACAGAAAGGAATAGTTGATACATGGAAACTCATGAAGAATATGATATTATTTTACCCCCGGATATAAAATTGCATCGCATATATGAATATTTGCCATATTCCCACTGGCGCATTAAGCAAATTCTCCGGGAATACTACAATGCACGTTTGGAGTGTGTACGAGCTTACAAAGAGGGCAGGTATGCAGGATACAAACAGCGATATTATATCTATGATATAGAAACTGGAAAGGTATTGAGAAAGAATATTCGTCTCGATGCCCTGAGAAGATTCTTGGCACAACAGGATTTCCCCCTCAAGGAAGCCGATACACCACACAGGAATCCCCAAGCGGCTCAGTTTCTAGCCATAGTGAATGCTATTTCAAACAATGCACGACAATAAACAGACGAAAGGAGGAACAAGTACAAGCGTGGGGCACAAACTCCTGAATTCCTGACTTCTCAGCCACTTAGTTTTAATCTCTTAATCCCTCATTCCCTAAATTACAGCTCCATTGTTGCATCTGCGACAAAAATATGGACATCAAAGCATCTGCTGATCGACTGCAATCCTTGATAAATACGGCTCTTTGCTGTAATATTGATATAGATGAAGTGTTGGATAATATTGAATACATGAGCAATCAGAAAATATTACAACAGCATCCCTACGCCATTACAGAGAATAAAGACGGTCGTTTTTCTTCTTATCTACCAGATAAGACAAAGCCAAACAATCGCCGGAAGGTTGTAAAGGCAACAAGAGAACTCTTAGAAAAAGAAATTATTAAGTTTTATAAGGAGCGTGAAAAAGAACAATCTCTAGCAAATATCAGTCTTAGAAAGTTTTACCCTGAATGGTTAGCTTATAAAGCGCTACATACCACCTCAAGTGCTTATATTAAGACCATAGACGAATTGTGGAAGCGGTTCTATGTAAATGATCCTATTATTGATCGTCCCTTAGTGGAATTGAGTGAATATTGCCTCGACACATGGGCTCATTCCATGATAAGGGAAAATAACCTTACCAAGAAGCAATACTACAACATGGCTATTATCATACGTCAGTCATTGGATCTTGCTTGCAAAAAGGGAATCGTAGGCAGTAACTCTTTTAACAAATTCAAGGTCGATTACAAGCTATTCCGACCCGTAGAAAAAAAAGCCGATGAAACACAGGTATTTCTGATAGAGGAACAGCCCCTGATTGAGCAGGAAGCCTATAGGGATTTTCAGGAATCCGGGAAATCTGCTTGTCTTGCGATTCCTCTTGCATTTCAAACCGGGCTTCGAACATCTGAGTTGGTGGGCTTACGTTGGTCAGACATAGATGAAGAGCAAGAACATTGTATCCATGTTCAACGAATGGAAATCAAAGAATATAAACAGCTTTCCGATGGTACATGGGGTTCCCCTAAAAGGGTGATTGCCAACCGCACCAAAACCAAACAGGGCAATCGAAACGTATATCTTACGACAACAGCAAGGAAAATCCTAGAGCAGATATATTTTTTCAACGAAGAAAAGGGATTCAGCAACGATGGTTATATCTTTATGAATGAAAGGGGTCGTGTTACTGCCCCCGCCCTCAACAAACGAATTCGCCGTTATTGCCGTAAGATCAACATATCCGAGAAGGGTATGCACAAGATACGGAAGACTTATATTTCTACCTTGATTGATGCTGAGGACATTAACATCAACTATATCCGGGAGCAGGTAGGACACGCAGACGAAAGAACTACCTACGGCAACTACTGTTTTAACCGAAAGTCAAAAGATCTGACTGCACAAAGTATGGAAAGAGCTCTCGCACATGGCTGATTAACGAATAACATTTGTTCTCAAATGTTCTCAGTTTTGACAGAACAAAGAAAAAGGGAAACCCTGATAAAATCAAGGTTTCCCACAAAAAATAGAATCGGGGTGACAGGATTCGAACCTGCGACCCCCTGGTCCCAAACCAGGTGCTCTAGCCAAGCTGAGCCACACCCCGAAGCTGCGTTATCGGGGATTTCCGCAACGCAGATGTTATTATAACCCAGAGATTTTCTATCTGTCAAGAGAGAAGTTTGAAGCATCACTGGCGAAGATAAGCAATCGTAAAATGCACCTTTCCCTCTCTGTCAATCTCCATGATCGCATAGGAAGGCTGGCGTCCCTCCTGTCTCGGATAGGACAGACTTCCCGGGTTCACGGCAATGATGTCATCATCAATATCGATCACCGGCCGATGGGTATGTCCGTACAGCACAATATCAACGCCCCGGTCAATGGCCTCTTTTTTGATGGTCTCATTTCCCATGGATACATAATAATTGTGTCCGTGGGTCACCCATACTTTGTAGGATCCGATATCCAGTGTGATCTCTCTGGGGAGATCCGAGAAAAAGTCATTGTTGCCCAGGACGATATAAACCGGGCATTCTGCCGCAGAAGAAAGTGCATACTCACTGCCCTCCGCATCTCCGCAGTGGATCACCATGTCCGGGTGGTGCATCTCCAGTACTTTGAAGTAATTCTCATTCTTTTTATGGGTATCACTTACGATCAGTATCTTCATATTTCTTCAGTTCCTCTTTCATCAGCTCCAATGCCTTACCTCTGTGACTGACCTGGTTCTTCTCTTCTTCTGTCAACTCCGCCGTAGTCTTGCCGAATTCCGGTACGTAAAAAATAGGATCGTAACCGAATCCGTTGGTCCCCTTCTCTTCATATCCGATCCGCCCTTCGATGGTAGCTCTTGTGGTAAGTTCTCTGCCGTCCGGGAGCACTGCTGCAATGGCACAGACGAATCTGGCAGTACGCTTTTCCTCCGGCACTCCTTCCAGTCTCTGGATCAGATTTGCATTTTTTATGGAATACGGCGTATCCTCTCCCAGATATCTGGCAGAATAGATTCCAGGTTCCTTATTCAGGGCATCGATCTCCAGTCCGGAGTCATCCGCCATCACGATATCTTTCGTAAAAGCAGCCACCGCACGGGCCTTGATCAGTGCATTCTCTTCGTAGGTCTTACCGTTTTCTTCAATATCTGCTTTAATGCCCGCATCTTTCATGGATACGACTTCCAGACCGGTATCCTCCATGATCATGCGGATTTCTTTGATTTTTCCGGCATTGCCGGTCGCGAATACGATTCTTCCCTGCATATTAACTCCTTGCCGCATTTGTGTTCTTATATAGTCATCATTGCGTATTAGTATAAACCTCGGAAATAGCTTCTGCAATACCTTCCGCCAGCTTTTTTTGATAGCTTTCCTGTTCCAGCAGCTGTCTCTCGCTG
>OGFI01000545.1_pt1 | contig 28107 bp, 20 predicted proteins | sample 1570901 | NCBI WGS metagenome assembly OGFI01 (sample SAMEA2582018, study PRJEB24529) | metagenome | biome: Human gut stool | place: China | collected 2011 | reverse complement strand
GGCAATTACAGCCAATATATTTTCAATATTGTGAGAGCCCTTAATGTGGATATGTTCTGTATCAATAACCGGAGTAGCTTTACCATCTAATACGGCATAGCATGTATTCCCTTCAAAATACGCACCGCTATCAACCTTATGATGTTGGCTAATGCTGAGAACCTTACCATGTGCATCTTTTTTCATCGCCCGAACAATAGAATCATCATCATTGAGGACAACAAAATTCTCAGGATTTTGATTCATAAAAATACGAGCCTTCGCAGCTGCATAGTTTTCCATCGTCTTATGACGTGCTAAATGATCAGGCGTTACATTTAATACAATAGCGCCTAATGGGCAAAAGGATTTAATCGTTTCTAATTGATAACTAGAGAGTTCAGCTACTAGATAACCACCTTCTGGCATATGATACGCGGCTTCACTTAGGGAGTCACCAATATTTCCGCCCACTTTAACAGGAAGACCAGTAGATTCCATAACTTGCGTTAACAGAGTTGTTGTAGTGGTCTTACCATTTGTGCCAGTAACACCTAAAATAGGAGATTTGCAAACATCATAAGCAAGCTCTACTTCACTTACTACATCAATCTTACGATGCAAAGCCTCTTGTACTATTGGAATGGATAAGGCAATGCCCGGAGAAATGATAATACGATCTACACCATCAAGCAAGTTATTATCTTGTCGCCCTGTAATGATAGTTACACCAGCTTCTTCCAGTCGTTTACGCGTAGATGGTTCAAAATCTACTGGTTTATAATCATTTAAAACTACATTTGCATGTAACTGTGCCAATACCCATGCGGCACCAATTCCACTGGAACCAGCACCAAGAACAAGAATATTTTTCTCTCCATAATCCATTTATATCACCTAAATCACTAAGCACGAAAAATTTTTATCTCATCTTATAAGAATACCATTAAATGCCGTTCAAGTTAAGTATTTTCACGTACTTAACTATCAATTTGCAAAGATACGTTTCTTATATCAAATTGTTACAGTTGCAAGTATAACCCCTAAAATAGCTAGAACAGCACCACCGAACCAGAAGCGATTAACTACAGTTTGTTCAGACCAACCGGATAACTCAAAATGATGATGAATTGGACTCATCTTAAATACGCGCACGCCTCGTGTTTTAAAGGAAATGACTTGAATGATAACAGACAAGGCTTCCATTACGAAAATACCGCCAATCACTACGAGTAATAATTCTGTTTTAGTTAAAATAGCCATGCCTGCAAAGGCGCCGCCAAGAGCCAAGGAGCCTGTATCGCCCATAAATACCTTAGCTGGATTAATATTAAATACCAAAAATCCTAAACATACGGCGGTTACAATGGACCCAAAAAAGGCTACGCTTTCAGCAGCCACAGAACTTTCAGTGGAGTATATCATCAAACCGATTACAGAAAACGCAATCGCTGCTACAGCGGATGTACCGGATGCTAAACCATCGAGACCATCTGTAAGATTAACCGCATTAGTAGCGCCTACAATGATCAAGAAAGCTAAAATATAATAAGCAAGGCCTAATTGAATATGTGCATCTACAACAGGAATCCATAATGTTGTAGGAATGACCATAATTTCAGTAATAAAGTAACAGAATATAGCCGCTAAAATAAATTGACCTAACAATTTTTGTTTTGCCGTTAAACCAAGATTACGTTTTTTAACAGCTTTTACAAAGTCATCAAAGAATCCGAGTAAACAATGACCAAGTGTAAGGAATAACAACATACCTGTAGCCACATTCCATGGTGCAAAAATAGCCACACCAATCGTAAGAGCTACCATCATAAATGCACCACCCATAGTCGGTGTGCCAGCCTTAGCTTGATGGCTTTCAGGACCTTCCTCACGTATACTTTGTTGAGCATGCAATGATTTAAGCATAGGAATACCAATTTTGCCCAATACTAATGTAATTATAAATGTCACTACAAATGCTAATAGAATGTGGTAAATCATATTACTCCCCTATTCTTTAATAACGGCCAATACGGCTAGAAGAATCTAGCCGTTATAACCTTTATTCACGTTCTTTTAATTCCTCTACAACACGTTCCATCCGAAGACCTCTGGAACCTTTTACCAAAATAACATCGCCTTTTTCACGAATATCATTGTAGGCATTTGCCATTTCGAGATGACTATTGCAACGATACACCTCAAGGCCTGCTAATTTTGCTTCTTTAGCAATGAAATTTGCCGCCTCACCAAAGGTAAATACAACGCTATACCCTTCTTCGGCCAATAATCTGCCAACTTGTCGATGGCCTTCCTCCGTAAAATCACCTAGTTCAAGCATATCGCCGAGCATAGCAATTTTACGTTTACCTTCTAATTGACCCAATGCTTTGATGGACTCACTCATAGAAGAAGGATTGGCATTATACGCATCATTGAGAATAACAATGTCCTCGAATGCCACAATTTCTTGACGCATAGGTGTGCCTGTAAAATCACTAAGACCTTTTTTAATCTTACTAGATTTAACGCCTAACACACGACCTGCAGCAATAGCCGCTAACGCATCATACACATTATGCTCGCCAATCATAGGCAAAAATACGTCAAATACTTCGTCATAACATTTGCAGGTAAACTTAATGCCATCCTTTTTATAGCGTAAATGACTACCAATTACCGTAGCATTGCTATGAATACCGTAAGTAACAGTTTTTCCTTTTGCAATGGAACTCATGGCCTTTACGAAATGATCATCTTCATTTAGAATGGCCACACTATCTGGGCCTAAACATCTAATCAATTCACCCTTTGCCTCAGCAATGGCTTCTTGAGAGCCCAACAATTCAATATGACTCGTTCCTACATTTGTAATGATACCAATTGTCGGTTCTGCAATAAGAGCTAATTCTTCAATTTGACCTAATCCACGCATCCCCATTTCTACAACACAGGCTTCGTGTTCTGGTGAAAGTTGCAACAATGTTTTTGGTAAACCAATTTCATTATTAAAATTCTTTTCTGTTTTTAATACATTAAACTCAGTACTAAGAACAGCAGCTACCATTTCTTTTGTCGTCGTCTTACCTGATGAGCCAGTAATGGCTACTACAGGAATTTGAAAGCGTCGTCTGTGAAAGTTCGCCAAGTCTTGGTATGCCTTTAGCGTGTTTTCCACTTCAACACAAATGATACCGTCTACACTACGTCCCTTTTCAACGATTGCTGCTGTTGCCCCTTTTTCAATGGCCGTATTAATAAAATCATGACCATCAAATGTATCGCCTCGCAAGGCTACAAATACATATCCCGCCTCAATCGTACGCGTATCTGTAGATACATCTTTAAATTGTAAACTTACATCGCCCTTACATGTGCCACTAGTAGCATCAATTATTTCTTGTAATGTAAATTCTGCCATATTAGATCTCCTTAAGAGCTTTTCGAGCCTCTTCTCGGTCATCAAAATGAATTGTTTCATTTTTTAATATTTGATAATTTTCATGACCCTTACCAGCGATAATAACGATATCACCTGCTTTTGCATCATGAATTGCATGATTAATTGCTTCTCTACGATCGACAATTACCTCATAAGAAGTACCGTCGCGAAGTGCTTCTTTTACACCCACTTCAACATCCTTAACAATTTGTACAGGATCTTCGGTACGCGGATTATCGGATGTTACATAAATCTTATCACCGTACTCTGCTGCAATACGGCCCATAATTGGACGTTTTGTAGCATCGCGGTCGCCACCGCAGCCAAATACGATGATGATACGATTTTCTTTAATTGCCTTTGCCGTTTCTAAAATATTTTGCAACCCATCCGGTGTATGAGCATAATCGACAACAACGGCAAAATCTTGCCCTTCTTCGATTAATTCAAAACGTCCAGGAACGGAGCTAAAGGTTTTTAACGCCGTATCAATCGCTTCCATGGAGATGCCTTCTTGTAAACAAGCCCCAATAGCAGCCAATGTATTATACACATTAAATAGTCCTGTTGTATTCATCGATACAGGGTAGCTTTCACCCTTATAATTCACAGTATACTGGCTATTCTTAGTAGACATATGAACATCTGATGCATTCAATGTGCCCTTGCCTAATGTACTATACGTAATCGTTGGGGCCGTAGTTTTTTCCATAACGCGATGACCATAGGAATCATCGATATTAATAACAGCACCTTTATTATCTTTTTCTTGATTAGCTGCACTAACTTGTTCAAACAATTTACATTTAGCAGCCAAGTAATTTTCAAATGTTTTGTGGAAATCCAAATGATCTTGCGTCAAATTCGTAAATACGGCCGTATCAAATTCAACACCGCTAACACGGCCGAGTGCCAATGCATGAGAAGATACTTCCATTACACAGTATTCCACATTTTCTTGAACCATTTGATGCAAAATATGCTGTAAATCAACAACATCTGGTGTCGTATTATGAATTGGATAACTCGTATCACCAATCATAATATGGACAGTACCAATGACCCCCACCTTGTGACCTTGAGCCTTAAGAATATGACGAATCATATGAGTCGTAGTCGTCTTACCATTTGTGCCTGTAACACCGATCATACGCATGCGATTAGCTGGGTAATCAAAGAAGTATGGAACACACGCCATCATAGCTTGACGTGTATCAGAAACGGTGATAACACACACATCATCAGGCACAGTAACCGGTTTTGATACGATAACGGCAACAGCACCAGCAGCAACCGCTTTATCGATGTAATTGTGACCATCAACTGTAGCCCCATCAAGAGCGATGAACAAGCTATTGGGTTTTACTGCTCTGGAATCAGCTGTTATATCTTGAATAGATACATTTTGATTACCTTGTACTTGTTGTACATCTAACGTACTTATAATATCTTTTAAGGTTTTCATACTACATTCTCCTCTATATACGCAAATTAAAGCAGCCCATAAGAGCTGCTTTTGCCTGCTAATCTATAATTTGCTGTTTCGTTTGTACATTGCGTTCTGAAGTCGTACTTTTAGTGCTATACACAAAGGAATCAGGCAAAACCATCCCCAATTGTTCTTCCGCAATTTTTTGAATGCGTACTGGAGATTTTAAGGATGCCACCTCTACATCAAGGGTATCATTATCCTTTGCTAATTGTACTACAGTTTGTTGTGTTTTAACTACTTCATAACCTAATTTTGTAGTATATGCGTTCATAGCCATCATGATCATCAAAAAACCAACAAGAATTGCTATACCTTGAATGATTTGTCTCATCAATGGACTAATATCAAAAACAACACTAGCTCTCGCTTTTCTCGCTTGTACACCTAGCAACACATCACGTTTAACGTGGCCCACAACAGCCTTTCTCGCTAACATTAAAATAACCCCTTCCAATACTACAATTTAATCCCTACTCTAAGTTTTGCACTTCTAGAACGAGGATTCATTTCTACTTCCCCTGCACTAGGCTCAATGGCCTTATTTTTAGCCTTAAGAACAGCCTTAGGATGACATACACACTCTGGTAATTCTGGCGGACAAATACAAGCTGTACTTAGCTCTTTAAATGTTTGTTTTGTAATGCGATCCTCTAAGGAATGGAATGTAATAACACCAATTCTCCCCTTTGGCTTCAACATACTCACAGCATCTACAAAACTATCATGCAAAATAGCAAGTTCTCGATTCACTTCAATGCGTATCGCTTGAAATGTACGTTTTGCAGGATGTGGACCATCTTGTCTTGCTTTTGCTGGTATAGCTTTTTTTATAATTGACACCAATTCGCCAGTAGTAGTAATTCTCTTTTCATTACGAGCCGCCACGATAAATTCAACAATACGTTTAGCCCAGCGTTCTTCACCGTAATCACGGATAATCTGTAATAATTTATCAGATTCATATTCATTCACGACGATTTCCGCAGTAATAGGTGCCTCTTTATCCATACGCATATCAAGAGGTCCATCATTCATATACGAAAAACCGCGTTCCGGTGTATCCAACTGATAACTAGAAACACCTAAATCATCAACTTCATAAATACCTTGCTCTTCTAAAGCATGTTTTAAATCTGAAAAATTTGTAGGTATCGTCATAACCTGACAAGTTAAATCAGACAAGCGTTGTCTCGCTACCGCTAAGGCATCTTCATCTTGATCTAAACCGATAATCATGCCTTGTGAACTCAATCGTTCACCTACGGCATGAGCGTGACCAGCGCCACCTAAGGTACAGTCAACATAGATACCATCAGGTTTGGTAACAACAGAATCCACCGTTTCATTCAACAGCACACTGACATGATTAAATTCCACGATAGCCTCCTACAACACAATGCCTTCTAATCCTTCAGCCAAGGACTCTACACTGTCAGCCACTTCCGCATCATATGCATCAAAGCGTTCGCGGCTCCAAATTTCAACCTTATCACCAGTACCAATAATAACCGCATCCTTTTGTAGCTCAGCATGCTCACGAAGGGCGCTTGGCACCAAAATTCGGCCTTGTTTATCAAATTCAAGTTCTGCAGCACTACCAAAGTAAAACCGTTTGATAGCACGCGCATTTGCTTTATTAGATGGTAATGATTGTAATGTTTTTGAAAGTTGCTCCCAACTTTCGGCAGTATATATAGCGATGCAGTTATCGAGGCCTTTTGAAAGTACACAGTGATCACCTAGTTGTTCACGTATTTTGGCAGGTATAATCAACCGTCCTTTTGCATCTATAGTGTGATTATATTCACCCATGAACATCTAACATCACCGCCTTACAATCCTCATTCACCACTATATGGTAAATTTTACCACAATCCCCCACTCGTTACAATAAATAAAACATAAAAATTGGTGAAATTATGAATTTTCCTTCATCTTCAAATCAAAAGAAAACCGCGTAGCACGAATGTACTACGCGGTTATACATACCTTAGATAGACAGGTATTCAGTGCCTACCTTTTGGGAGGTATCTTATTTAGTTGTCTTTTTAGCTACTTGAGGATTAGCAGCTAATACTTTTTCAAGCACTTCTTTAATTTCTTTATTTTGTGCTTCTAAGCTAGCAACCTTATCTTCGAGAACTTTTACAGTTGCAGGAGATGCTGGTTTGGAAGGTGCTGTAGGAGCGGAGCCAATACCGATAGTTACACCAGCATTTGCCATTACACCATTATCACCATCATAAGCAGCACCAGCGTGGAATAACAAATCAGGATTTGCATAATGAGCAACACCTAATGCAGTTGCTGTTTTACCTTTGTATGTACCAACAGCTGCCATGATTTGAGCTTTTTGGCCTTCATGGTATTCAATAGGTTTCAATGCTGCCAATGCGGCTGCAGATGCACCTACTGTCTTAACTTCACGTTCTACACTGCTAATGCGACGAGAGTTATCTTGAATTTGTGCTGTGTGTTGTTCAATAGTTTCATGATCTTGAAGTGTTAGTGCACTTGCGCGCAAACTGTAATTTGCAGCTTCAGCTAATGTACTAATATCTGCAGTATTCTTATTAACTTGCAAGCCCATTACATTGATACGTTCATTGTTTTCCAATGCAATCGCACCAACAGCTTTAGTTAATTTAGTATTGTCGTTAACTTGATTTGTTACAGTAGCAATACTTTGTGTATTTGTATTAACTTGGTTAGATACTTCTGTTACACGGTTATTAACAGAGTTAATAGTATTAGCATTTGCTTTCACAGATTCAGTAATACCAACGATAGCATTTGCATTAGTTATTACACGGCTATCAATGTTTTTAATATTTTCTGTATTCACGCTAATATTCTTAGCATTTACATTAATATTATTGATATTCGTATTAACTTGATTGGATACTTTAGCAATGTTAGTAGTATTTGTTGTTACTTGGTTATTTACTTTTGTAATATTGTTTGTATTTTCAATAACGGATGCATTGATAGTGGCAATATTAGTAGTATTTTTATTAACTTGAGCAGATACATTATTAATTGCTGTAGTATGTTCATCAACCTTGTTGATTACTTTTTGAACTGTTACATTAGTATTTTGAATTGCTTCTGCATTTTGCTTGATAGCAGCTTTGTTAATATTGATATTTTCAGTATTGTGTTTAATTCTATCAGTATTAACTTCTACTTGACTTTGAACATTTTTAATGCGTTCTTCGTTAGCGTTAGCTTTGATTGTATTCGCATTAACTTGTTCTTTCACCTTAGATACATCAGCACTTACATTTTGCAATTCTTTGATTGCTTGTGTATTTTTGCCAACTTGATCTTTCAAGCCAGATACATCTGTTTGGATGCCGTTGATAATCTTAATATTGTTTTCAACCTTAGCATTCACACTTGTTACATCAGATTTAATGCGGGTTACATCAGATTTGATACTAGTTACATCATTCTTAATATTTGTAACTTGATTATTAATAGTCTTCACATCATTCTTGATGTTTTCAACATTGTTGTTCACAATATTAATCTTCGCGTCAATCTTCGCATTGATGTTAGTAATATCATTCTTCACGATAGTTACATCAGCTTTGATATTGTTAACATTCTTTTCAACGTTTACTACATTAGCTTTAATATTGTTAATGTTAGAAGTGTTGTTTTGAATATTTACAGTATTAGCATTGATTACACTATTTTGAGCTTTAATGTTGTTTGTAATGTTTTCAACTTTCTTTTCAACATTAACGATTGTAGTGTTGCCTTTACCTACTTGACCTTTCAAGGATTCAATAGCTTTCGCATTAGAATCAACTTTACCATTCAAGTTACCAATAGCTGCTGCATTTGCATCGATACGAGTGGAGTTAGCATTTACCTTAGCAGAAACATCTGCGATGTTTGCTGTGTTACCTGCTACTTGTTTAGATACACTAGCAATAGCTGTTGTATTATTAGTTACATCAGTGCGAATTGCTTTAATATCTGCTGCATTCACATCAACTTTACTATTAATATTAGCTACATTATTTTGAATAGCTGTAATAGATTTGCTATTGTTTTCAATAGCTTTTGCATTCGCATCAACTTTTACATTTACATTGTTGATCTTACTATCAATCTTCGTATTGTTTTCAACAATCTTCGCATCGATATTTTTATCAACATTGTTAATAATAGTTGTATTGTTATTATTAATAGCAGTCTCAATATTCTTGTTGATTACCGTGTTGTTATTAGAAATTGCGGTGTTGATATCGTTTCTAATCACGGTATTATTTGCTTCAATCTTAGTATTGATTGTATTTTCTACATTTGTGATTGTTGTACCAATTTTACCATTCAATTTCTTGATAGCATCTTCATTAGCAGAGATACGTTCAGAATGATGAATAATGTTGCCATCAATGTAATCAAGACGTTGATCATGACGGTCTACGCGTTCTTTAAGGCCAGATACATCACCTTTAACGCCATCAATCTTAACATTTACATCACCAATCTTCGTATTGATTGTGTTGTTAATTTGTTTGTTGTTTTCATTGATTTTTACATCAATATTTTTATCAATCTTGTTAAGAATTGTAGTGTTATTTTCAGTAATCTTGTTATCGATAGACTTATTAATAACTACATTATTTTCATTAATTTTGTTGGTAATAGTGTTTTCGATATTTGTGATTTGAGTACCAATATGGCCTTTTAATTCATCAATAGCTTTCGTATTGGATTTCACACCATCTTCTACAACACTGATACGTGTAGAGTTATCTGTGATGTTATCTTGTAAGTAATCCAAACGTTCATCATGACGATCTACACGTTTAGTAAGACCCGCTACATCACCTTTAACACCATCAACTTTTACATTTACATTGTTAATAGCTGTTGTATTGTTTGCAATGTTAGTTGCATTAGCATCAACTTTTACATTTGTTGCATCAATACGTTTGCTATTATCTACGATAGCGTTTGCATTAGCATCAACTTTAACGTTTACGTTGTTAATTGCTGTAGTATTTTTAGCAATATTAGTTGTGTTATTAGCAATGTTAGTAGTATTATTTTCTACCTTACCATTGATATTAGTAATTTGAGTTTTAATATCGTTGATAACTGTAGAGGATTGACCTACTTTGCCTTTCAATTCATCAATAGCTTTAGCGTTGATATTGATATTCTTAGTGTTGTTTTCAATAGCTACCTTGTTATCGCCGATAAACTTACGGTTTTCAAGAGCAATTGTGCCAGCTACATTAATATCTTTTGTATTTTGATCTACCCGTTTAGTTAAGCCATCTAGATTGCCTTTAATACCATCAACTTTTACATTGATATTATTAATATCACCTTTAATACCGTCCACTTTAACATTTACATTGTTAATAGCTGTTGTATTAGCATCTACTTTAACGTTTGTTTCGTTGATACGTTTGCTATTATCTACGATAGCTTGTGCATTAACAGCGATATTCTTAGTATTGTTCGCAATATTAGTAGTGTTATTTTCTACCTTAACATTTGTTTCGTTGATGCGTTTGCTATTATCCATGATAGCTTGTGCATTAACAGCGATATTCTTAGTATTGTTCGCAATGTTAGTGGTGTTATTTTCTACCTTAACATTTGTTTCGTTGATGCGTTTGCTATTATCCACGATAGCTTGTGCATTAACAGCGATGTTCTTAGTATTATTTGTGATGTTAGTAGTGTTATTTTCTACCTTACCGTTGATATTAGTGATTTGATTTTTAATATCGTTGATAACAGTAGAGGATTGACCTACTTGGCCTTTCAATTCATCGATAGCTTTAGCATTGATATTGATATTCTTAGTATTGTTTGCAATGTTAGTAGTATTAACCTTTACATTATCTTCAACAGCACTAATGCGTGTAGAGTTATCTACAACATTGCCTTCTAAGTAATCTAAACGTTGATCGTGACGATCCACGCGACCTTTGAGTCCATCCAAGTCGCCTTTAAGACCATTTAAATCACCTTTAACTCCATCAATCTTAACGTTCACTTCACCAATCTTAGTATTGATTGTATTGTTGATTTGTTTGTTATTTTCGTTGATTTTTACATCAATGTTTTTATCAACTTTATTAAGGATTGTTGTGTTGTTTTCATTGATTTTAATATCGATATTTTTATCAACTTTATTAAGAATTGTTGTGTTGTTATTAGTGATTGCAGTGTTGATATCATTTCTAATCACTGTATTGTTAGCTTCAATCTTAGCGTTGATTGTATTTTCAACATTAGTGATTGTTGTACCAATTTGACCTTTCAATTTCTTGATATCATCTTCATTAGCACTAATACGTGTGGAGTTATCTTCAATATTGCCTTGCAAGTAGTCTAAACGTTCGTCATGACGATCTACGCGTTTAGTAAGACCTGCTACATCGCCTTTAACACCATCTACACGAACATTAACATTATTGATTGCTGTTGTATTAGCATCAATTTTCTTGTTAACATCAACGATATTAGCATCGATTTTCTTGCTCAAGTCGATAACATTGTTATCAATCTTCGTATTGATTTCATTAACCTTGTTATCAATGTTTGTATTGATTTCAGTTACTTTATTATCAATCTTAGCATTGATTTCATTAACTTTATTATCTACCTTTGTATTGATAGTTACATCGTTCTTATCAATCTTAGCATTAATTTCGTTAACCTTGTTATCAATCTTAGTATTGATTTCGTTTACTTTATTATCAACTTTTTTGTTGATAGTAATATTATTATTATCAATTTTTGTATTAATAACATTTACATTATTATCGATTTTCTTGTTAATAATATTTACATTATTATCAATGTTTGCATTGATTTCAGTTACTTTGTTATCAATTTTTTGATCAATAGCAATTACTTTATTATCAATCTTAGTATTGATTTCATTAACTTTATTATCTACTTTTGTATTGATAGCAATGTCGTTTTGATCAATCTTTTTATTGATGTTTGTAATATCATTTTTAATATTGTTGATATCTACTTGAACATTGCCAATATTTTGACCAACTTTACCCTTCAAATCAGCAATATCCTTTGTATTGATATTTACTTGATTTGTAGTATTGCTCAAATCAGTCTTAATGTTCTTAACATCATTTTCTACAGCTTGTAAACGGCCTTCATGGTCACCCATAGCTTGAAGAATAGTATTAATGCGATTATTATTAAATTCTATTTTTGTTGTATTGCCATCAACCTTAGCGTTTACATTGTTAATTGTAGTGTTGACATTATTAATCTTAGCATCAACATCTGCATTCACTTTATTGATAATAGTTGTGTTGTTAGCATTAATTTCATTTTTGATTGTCTTATTGATTTCGACATTATTTTGTTTAATGCTATTATCAATGTTAGCGTTAATAACTGTGTTATTAGCGTTGATTTTATTATCAATATTAGTGTTTACTGTATTGATAATATTTGTTTTACTATTATCAATTTTAATGTCTACATCTTTATTGATTTGATTAATAATCTTAGTGTTGTTTTCATTAATCTTATTATCAATTGTTGTGTTGATGTTGTTGATAGTAGTACCAACTTTACCTTTCAACTCTTCGATAGCTTTTTTATTATCATTGATGTCTTTTTTGTTATCGCCGATAAGTTTACGGTTTTCTATCGCAATAGTATTGTTGAAAGTGATATTTTTAGTGTTTTCGTTAACTTGTTTAGACAAGTCAGCAATAGACTTGCTGTTATTGTTAACGTTAACAGGCAAGTTGTTAATAGCTTTACTATTAGCATCAACCTTAACATCTACCTTGTTAATATTCGCTTGTAATTCGTTTTTAATGTTAGCAATATTGTGATTGATTTTTACATTATTTTCGTCAATCTTATTAACAATTGTTTTGTTAATTTCAACATTATTCGCTTCAATGCTATTTTTGATATTATTATTAATAACAGTGTTATTAGCATTAATTTCATTCTTAATAGTCTTGTTGATTTCTACATTGTTAGCATTGATTTCGTTTTTAATGTTGTTATTAATAACAGTATTGTTGTTTTGAATACTTTCATTAATAGTTTTGTTTACTGTATTGATGATAGACGTATTATTCTTTTCAATCTTAGCATCAATATTTTGGTCTACTTTATTAATGATTGTTGTATTGTTATTTTCAATCTTAGCATCAATATTTTGATTTACTTTATTAATAATCGTTGTATTGTTATTTTCAATCTTATTATTAATCGTTTGATCAATATTTTGATTTACTTGATTGATGATAGTAGTGTTATTATTTTGAATTTCTTTTTTGATGTTGTTATTTACTTGATTAATAATATTCTTATTATTTTCTTCAATTTTAACATCAATTTTTGCGTTTACAGTATTGTTTACTTGATTAATAACATTGTTAGTAACCTTGTTGATAACATTTTTAGTTACATTATTTGTAACTTTGTTTTCAATGTTTTTCACACTGTTATTAAGTGTATCAACTTTTACATTAAGATTATTGATAGCTAATGTATTTTTAGATACATTATCAGCTAAACAATAGAATTTACTATTAAGGCAGTTAACATTACCTTTCAATACGCTTATATTGTAAGTATTTTGGTTAACTTGATTTTTAATATTAGTTAAATCAACAATAACCTTACCAGAGCCTTGTTTTTGAGATTGTTGGCCCCATTGTTGTTGGTCTTGTTGTTGCCATTGTTGACCTTGTTGTTGATTTTGTTGGCTTTGTTGCCATTGTTGTTGATCTTGTTGATGTAAATCAATTGGTTGTTGTTCAACTGCTTGACTACCTTGACCAGGTGTTAACCATTTTTGACTACCAATAAGATCAGTTCTATACCAATCTGCAGGTGTGGATGCAGAAGCAATGCCTCCACCCAAACTGGCACTTAACAAAATTGCAGCTACAATTGTAGTTGCTGTTTTTTGATGCGACTTAGCTAACTCAGATGTTACTACATATGCATTCTTAGTCGCACTCCATACTACTTTGAATACCTTATTCATATTAAGTTCCCTCCCAACTTATGCGGCTCTCACCCCGCACAGATGAAATAAATGAAAATACTGGAATATACTTCACTAAATATTCACAATATCTAATTAAATACTAGCACAAGATATTTTAAAATTAAAGCGTTTTTTTAATAAGTTAAACTTATGCTTCATATTTTACTCATCGTTTTATATGACAACAATCTTGAAAAAGCCTTGTTTATCAAATTTTTCCGATATAGAAATTTTCCTCTTCATTTTATATTTAATTAATATTTTTACTTGTATTTTTATTTACACAGATAAAAAAGGCCTATCAATGTATATGTATACATTAATAGGCCTTATATATTTTACCGTTTATTAATCTAATTAGAATTTAGATTCGATAGCACCTTGCAAATCACCTTTTGGCATGAAACCAATTTTACGATCTACTACTTCGCCATCTTTCAAAATTACAAATGTAGGTAATACTTCTACTTGTAAATCACGTGCCAAGCTTGGTTCTTCATCAGTATTTACTTTTACAAAGTTTGCTTTGCCTGCTAATTCACCAGCGATTTCTTCGAAAATTGGCATCATGCGTATACAATAACCGCACCATGGTGCCCAGAAATCAATAACTGTTACGCCACCTTGATTAAGAAGATCTTGATATTCTGCTGTTTTTAAATCTTTTAATTCGCTCATTATTTCCTCCTAAGGCAATTGAACTAATACACAATCTTGAATGTAATCCAAACCTACCTCTTTAGCCTTCGCTAAGACTGCTGGTTTATCCGCACCAGGTTGTAACCAGATTTTCTTAATGCCCAATTGCTTACATTCATCAATTGCTGCAAGCCCGGCTGCTTCTGGCACTACAAAATCAACAACGCTAGGAACAACTGGCAACGAAGATAGACTTGGATAACAAGTATCGCCATCGATACTCGTTACATTGGGATTAACCGGATAGACTTCATATCCATGCTCTTTTAAGCACTTATAAATCTTATAACCAAACTTATCGGTTTTATGAGTGGCACCTATTACAGCCCAAACTTTTTCAGCTAACGCATCTTTAATAGTCATTTTTACCACCTCTTATATACTATTATATATCAATATCGAAAATTGTCAATATATTATATCGATTTTTTTAAAACAATATGTTCACAGCCTAACTCTTCGGTTCGTGCTGTATATGTTAATAATGATGCTAGAGAAATACTCGGTGCATCACATTGAGGTATCAATCCCGCCAATACAGCTAATTCGCCCAAAATACGTTCTGCAGTCCACCCCATATCTCTCAATTCTTTTACAGTTATACTTTTCTGCCGTTTTGAAAGCCTATGTCCATCGTTATCTATGAGCAGCGGTGCATGGCCATAGCATGGTGGCTCAGCATGTAACGTACTATATAAATACATTTGTTGAGCCGTAGTTTCCAGTAAATCATGCCCCCGAATGATTTCGGTAACCCCCATTGCTATATCATCTAAAACGACTGCCAAATTATAGGCATACATCCCATCTCCACGGCGCAATACAAAATCATCAACACCATGGCGCAATACAAAATGCTGCAGACCTTGGTATATATCGTTGAAATCCATAGTAGAATCAGTCACCTTAATACGCATTGACGGATTTTTTTCTAATCTTTTCAATTTCACTGTGGCACTATCTAAACTACGACAATGTCCATCATAATGATGAACGACTTCACCTCGATGAGGTGCAGAAGCAATGGATTGCAAGCGAGTACGATTACAAAAACATGGATAGATTAGACCTGTATTCTCTAATCGTTGTAAAACCTCATCATACATTGGCAACCGTTCACTTTGCCAATATGATGTTTCTGGCCCACCCACACGAGGGCCCTCATCCCATTCAAAGCCAAGCCATTCTAAATCATCTAGCAAGGCTTCGCCAAAAGAACGCTTAGAGCGCTGCATATCGATATCTTCCATGCGTACCACATAGGTACCATGTTGGTTACGGGTCGATATATACGACAAAAGGGCGATCCACACATTCCCTAGGTGGATATACCCCGTTGGGCTAGGTGCGAATCGTCCTTTCATAAATAGTATCTCCTTATATGCACTCTAATAATATACTATATATTAATACATTATTATATTAACACATGGTGAGGATAGCCTCAGTTTACAAACTATATATTAGCCAAGGGATACAATGCTATCAAAGACACCAGCATCTTTGATTTTTTGTTCGTTACCCATAGAGCAAATATGATTATCCTTTAACACAGGTTCTACCACATCTGCAAGAGCTACGATATCTTCTGGCTTACAGGCAATGACTTGTTTTCTAAATGCTACCTTATCTTCAATATTGGCACCACTAAAGTATAGCCCCATGGCACGAGGACCACGCAATGCAGGTGTCATCGGTAAATCAAGACCACTCATAGTGCCGATAATATATTTACGCATTTCTCGATCGGTTAATGTAAATTGACGTAAGTATTCAGGTAACTCTTTATATACATTAAGTGTTTCCACAAGATTTGGATCTCGATAGCTACAGAAAATCATATTACCATCGTCGTAGAAGTTAGCAAATGCGCCATAGGCCCCACCTTGTACACGAATGCGAATCCATAAGTATTCATAACGTAAGATTGTTTCTAATACACTCATAGCACCAACATGAGTAAATCCATGATCGATGAAATTACCACCTTGTGCCACATATTGAACCTTACCAGCTGTGACAATACCTTCATTGCTCGTTGTATGTTCTATGGATAATACATTATTTGGCAATTCCTCTGTATTCCAAGTACTGAGCAATGGTTCCATTAACTCTGTAAATGGTACTAATTCATGTTCTTCACCTACGAACATGATTTCTACATTGTTAGAACGGAAAATTTTGCGAGCTACATCAGCTAATTTTTCTGGCAATAATGGTAATGCTGCAGGATTAGTAGCTAATTCACTAATTTTTTGGTAATATCCTAAATTACCGTCATCGCGGAATTTACCAACCTTTGACACCTTAGCCATTACGCGTTGACTAACGATGGTGTTTCCTCTACGGAACGCCTCATTATCCCAAATAGCTTTACCTTCTTGTACAAGTTCTGTTAAACGCGTTACATCGGTGTATTGAGCATCGTGAATAACTTCATTTACGATATTACACAATTCAGGTAATTTAGCATGCAATACCTTACTACGTACAACCATGAGCGGTACGAATTCATCTCGTTTTTCTGCTTTACTAATGCCTGTAATATCAGCACTCAAACCACCAAGATTTAGATTGATTAATTTTGCCAAATCTTCATAAGAACGTTTGGATGTATCTACGCGGCCGATGATATCACTTAAGATATCTGCATAGAATAATTCGTCCTCAGTGAGGCAATCTAGCTTAAAATAGTAAGCCACATAGTTGATGCCCTTTGTGAAAGTAGGAACAAAATGAAGCTTTGTATGACCAATCGTACTTTCACGACGTTCCACATCTTCCACTTCTGGACTCAAATCAGATAATTCTAAAAGTGGAATAGTAGCTAGCGCTTCTTCACTATCTGGTGTCTCTTGACGAAGTTTAAGGCGTTTTGTTTGTTCAACGATACCTTCTAGCTCATCTTGTGACATAGAAGCTTTGATAGCTGCTAATTGTTCCTTAACATCTGCATCCTTTTTATCTTGCAATCCTTGTTCAGGATACAAGGATACGAGAGACTTATGATAATTATCCAATAAGGAATGACGAATCAAATCCTCAAAGTAAGAACCTTGAAGGCCTTTGCGAATATTAACTAATGCTTCTTCATAATGTAACAACTCAATTGGATCCTTACCGTATAACCAATTGTCCATCATGCGGATAACATAAGCTAAACCGATTGGACGACCACCAAAGTCACTTTCACGAAGAGTGAACTCAATGCTATTAAGAGAAGCTTCTAATAATTCCTTATCAATACCATCCTTACATAATTGTTGTAATGTGGATTCAACAATCTCTTGTAATTGGCCTTGTTTATCCATATTAGAACCGCTAGCTTGAACAACCCAAATTGGTTGACGGATGCTATCTAGGTAATAACCAGATACATCAGAGCCAATGCCAGCTTTCACCAATGCTTGTTTTAAAGGTGCTGCAGGAGATGTTAATAAAGCATGTGTTAATACCTCAAAAGCAAGGCTTTGTTCTGGTGTTACATCGGGCAATACATAGGAGAATGCATGTAACGTACGATTATCCGTGCTTTCATCAGAGCCTACACTATAAGGATATGTAATCACTTTACCTTCCTTAAACGGAGCCTGCTCAGTCACCTCAGTATCGATTTCAATAGCATCAAAATGGCTCAAATATTCATCGTTGATAAAGCGCAATTGTTCTTCGATATCCATTGTGCCATATAGGAAAATATAGCTGTTGGATGGGTGATAGTACACATCGTAGAATTTCTTGAATTTTTCGTAAGTCAAGTCCGTAATATTATCTGGATTACCACCGGAGTCAACACCATATGTTGTATCAGGGAACAAGGAATGCATCAATTCACGTTCTAGTACGGAATCCGGAGAGGAGTAAACCCCTTTCATCTCGTTGAATACAACGCCCTTATACGTTAACTCATCATCAACAGAATCAAGCTCATAATGCCAACCTTCTTGCATCATAATTTCTGGATCCTTTGCTGCCCGTGGATAGAAAACAGCATCGAGGTATACATCCATCAAATTGTGGAAATCCTTGTCATTCTTGCTTGCTACAGGATACATCGTTTTATCCGGATAGGTCATAGCATTTAAGAATGTATTCAAAGAACCTTTTACAAGTTCTACAAATGGTTCTTTTAATGGAAATTTACGAGAACCACAAAGCACGGAGTGCTCCATGATATGAGCGACACCTGTGCTATCTTGAGGAGTCGTTCTAAAGGCAATATTAAATACTTTATTAGTGTCTGGTGAGTCAATATAAATAAGACGAGCACCAGATTTTTCATGTTTCATTTCATAGGCTGTACCATTGATTTCATCAATACGTTCTATGCGATCAAGGCGAAAACCAGAATATATTTTATTCAGTTCCATAGATACCCTTCTTTCTAATTTGTTCATAATGTATATATATATGTAAAATCTTAATCTATTATTGACTATTTATTATACCACATTACGAAGATTTACACGAATTTTCAAGAATTATTATCAAATTACAAAGATTATCTATAACTTATTCTTATTTATGAGATATAAATTTCGCATACAATAACAAAATAAATCAGGACACCCTTATAGGAGTGTCCTGATTTTATTATTTATCTTGTTTGATTTGCCACTTTTGATTGCGTCGACTTGTCAAAAGCCCTTCGAGAACAACCTCAAATTGGCGAAAACTCATTGTATAAGGAGCATACATATCTGGTACTACCTTATAAGATATAGTCACCTCTGACGCATCATAATTATAAAATATACCATGTAAATTGCTCACTGTTGTATAGCCTGTCTGTGCTTGCTCTAATGTGGGGATAGGTTGTGTTTTTAAATTCGCTAATAAATCGCTAATAAAACCTTCCTTACGCCCTTGATCATCGAGCATTTCATCCATAAATGTGCGTAGACTATCCATCATGTATGTTAGCCTCGTTCGTTTAACAAAAGACCATTATGAATAACACGAACTGCATCTTTTACGCGGTTTTGTGCAACTAAGCAAGAAATACTGATTTCAGAAGTACTGATGATTTCAATATTGATGCCTTCTTTACTAAGGATATCAAACATTTGAGCAGCTACCCCAGGTTGACCCAACATACCAGCGCCAATGATGGATACTTTTGCCATATTTTCATCAATATTAACAGCTTCGATATCAACAGTTTGTTGTAATTCTTTCAATACTTCACGTGCCAATACCACATCATCAAGAGCAATTGTGAAGATAAGGTCAGTTTTAGGTTCACCTACAGAACGAATAGATTGAACAATCATATCCACATCAACATTTTTTCCTGCTAATGCTTTAAATACTTTTGCTGCAATACCAGGTTTATTTTCAACGCCCACAAGAGCTACTTTTGCGGTATTTGTATCATCGGCTACGCCTGTAATTACGTGTTTATTAGATTCCACGGTATAATCCTCCCGAATAATTGTGCCTATATTATTACTGAATGTAGAGCGAACATGAATTGGTACACCATAACGGAAACCCATTTCAACAGCACGCGGTTGCATTACGCCTGCACCTAAACGTGCCATTTCAAGCATTTCGCCATACGTAACTTCTTCTAGTTTGAAAGCTTCCTTTGCTACGCGAGGGTCAGTAGAGTATACACCTTCTACATCTGTAAAGATTTCACATACATCGGCTTTCATAGCACCTGCTAAAGCAACAGCCGTTGTATCCGAACCACCACGGCCCAATGTTACCATATCACCATATTCGGTAATACCTTGGAAACCTGCAACAACAACGATATTGCCAGCATCCAATGCTTCAAATACACGATTAGGATCTACACCTAAAATACGACCCTTATTAAAGTTATCACTACTTGTAATACCTGCTTGATCACCAGTTAAAGAAACAGCCTTTTGACCGCGTTCATTAAACGCCATAGCCATCAATGCAATCGTTACTTGTTCACCAGTAGACAACAAGCGGTCCATTTCACGACCATATGGTTTAGATGTTACTTGTTTTGCCAAAGCTACCAAGTCATCTGTTGTATCCCCCATAGCGGATACAACTATTACAATGCGATCGTCCTCTTTCTTTTCATGAAGGACACGATCAACGATATTAAATATTTTTTCAGGTGTTGCAACAGAACTGCCACCAAACTTTTTGACGATTAATGCCACTATTATCCCTCATTTATCATTGTACTAAAAAATAACATGCATATACTTTACCACAAAACAAACCGCACTGTAAAGGGATATACAGGTATTTTTCCACCATAAAAGAACAAAATTCTTTTTATGGCGGACATGCATTATATTTATAATCAATCGTTAATGTTCGTGACGTGTCATACTCTCTATACAAAAAAGACCAGCCCTAAGGCTGGCCTTTTACAGTTGAATACAATCTATTATTCAACTACGATAGCTTTTTCAGATTCCCATAAACCATGGATATTGCAGTAAGATACAGCAATCAATTTACCAGATTTATTCAAGGATACTGCCAATGTACCTGCGGAAACTGCATGTACAGGACCTTCGTTTGCTGTTGCACCGTCACCATGTACGTTGAAGGATAATTCGCCAACTTCGTAAGGCAATTGAGTACCTTCAGCTACGAAGTACAATTTAATCCATTCAATGTGATGTTCTACAGTGTTTGGATGAGCAATGTCTTTACCAACGGATAATTTTACGTCGAATGCTTCACCTGCTTTAACTTTGTCAGCAGCTTCGATAACAGGAACGTGTTTTTCAGTAGCGAAATCGCCAGATTTAATGTAATCATGTACAGCCATAGTTAACCTCCTGGTTATAGTTATATACATACTTAATGTCTAAGAATATTAGCACCTTGTGCCTATGACTATATTATACATTTTCGATATAGTTTAATCAAGGACTTTTTCGAAAATTTTCTATATTTAAAACTCAATTCCTTTTGCTGCTTTTATGCCTTTTTCGTAAGCGTGTTTTACTACGTTCATTTCAGTCACTGTATCAGCGATGTCGATAATTTCAGGTTTTGCATAGCGGCCTGTTAGGATGACATGTAGTCGCTCTGGTTTTTGTTTAAGCATATCTACAACGGAGTTAACATCGATGAGTTCATAGTTAATGGCATTGTTGATTTCGTCCATAACGATGAGATCCCATTTGTCGGAGTTGACTTCTTCTACTAGTGTTTTCCACGCTTCTTGGGCTGCTGCTTTGTGTTTTTCTAGTTCTTCTACAGTAACTTTATCTCGGTTGTAGTAGATAAATCCTTTGCCCATGGATTTAATGGTAACCGCATCACCTAGTTTTTTCAGGCCTTCTAGTTCACCGTATCCATGACCGCTTTTGATGAATTGTAGAATCAAAACTTTCAAGCCTTGTCCTACGGCGCGTAAAACAACACCTAAAGCGGCTGTTGTTTTTCCTTTACCATTACCTGTATTTACGAGAATTAAACCACGTTCGCTCATTTCTATACTCCTATTATCTATGTCACACTATGTAGGGCTGCATCTATAGTTAATATAACAATTAAATACTAATATAATAGATTTATTTAGTATGACCAAAGGCTTCGCACACATCTACAAAATGCTTAGCTCCTTCAAGAGAACCAGCAAAATTAAGATGTAGATAGGATGCTAACACATTATCGGTAGCATACCCACCATCATAGGACTGCGGTTTACGGCCCCCTTCTAAGTGAAAGGCCCAAGGGAAATCTTCAATGGTTGGTTCCATGGTGGAGAAATGGAATTCATGACCATGCAAAGCTGTTCCTGTATTGCCAAGTAATGTATTGCGTTTAGCCGTTGCCGTTACATATCCTACCTTTTGCAGTTTTTGTTGCATTACACAATTGGCAGGCACAACACCAACTGTATCAAACACATTACCATCAAAATCGTGAATATGTTCACAAAGGTACATAAGCCCACCACATTCCGCATAAATAGGCATATGACATTGATTGGCTTTAAGGATTGATTCCTTCATGGCCGTATTTTCGGATAATGCTTGCAAGAACATTTCAGGGAAACCACCGCCAAATACGAGGCCATCTACATCAGGAATAACACTATCTTTTAATGGGCTAAAGTAAACTAGTTCAGCACCTTGTGCTTCAAGGGCAGACAAGCTGGCTGGGTAGTAGAACGAAAAGGCTTCATCATAGGCAACGCCAATTTTTGTTCGTTTTGTAACCCCCTTGGTTATATCAATCGGTGCCGGCATAGGTGCTGCACTGGCCGCTACCTTATAGAGTGCCTCTAAATCTACCATAGATTCCACAGCATGCTGAATCGTTGCAATAGCCTCTGTAGGATCAACTTCTGTAACCGGGGTCAAACCAAGATGACGTTCAGGAGAATGCATGCGATCATCACGGCGTATAGCACCAATAACAGGAACGCCAATTTTTTCCATACCTTCGCGGACCATACGTTCATGATTATCAGAACCTAAACGATTTAAAATGACGCCTTTAAAATCCACATCCTTATCATACTCTCTAAAGCCCATGGCAATGGCCGCCGCGCTTTCACCCATGGCCTTACAATCGATAACGAGCACAACAGGAGCACCTAATTGCTTAGCAATTTGAGCCGTACTGCTCACACCCTCTCGACCACCATCATACAGCCCCATAACGCCTTCAATAATGGCCAGATCTGCATCGCCCGCCATGGATGCAAAAAATGTTGGCAATGTATCCGGTGGAACTAACCAGGAATCTAAATTATAACTTTCACGGCCCGATGCAATTTTATGAAAGCCCGGATCGATATAATCCGGGCCCACTTTAAAGGATTGCACCCCATGGCCACTTGCTCGATACGCTGCGAGAAGGCCCGCAACAATAGTTGTTTTTCCGACACCGGAATTGGTACCAGCTATAACAACACGTGGAATGGGTACAGTATTCATATGTATTACCTCTTATTAATACTATCTATACGGCTTTCACTAAAAGCATTCAGATATCAGAGTATAGTCAATTAACGGTCTTTACGTTTTGCCAAGATTGTGGACAAATAATTTAATTTCTTATCCTTAGGCATATTATCAAGACCTACGAAAACTTGTTCATCAGGCAAGCCAACGCGAGAAATCATAACCGCGTCGTCAGCCATATTGTGTTTCAACAATACTTCTTGCACTTCATCAAAGTTTTTATACACCTTCATGATAACTGCATCATCAGCAACAGCCATAACAGCATCAATTTTTTCCTTAGGTGCAGTGGCTGGAACGATAGCCAAAACCTCTTCTTTTTCTACGATTGGATAGCCAAGATGGGAACCAATGGCACAGAATGCAGTGATACCAGGAATTGTTTCAATTTCAAAGCCTGTATTTTCAATCAAACGATATACGTACATATATGTACTATAGAACATTGGATCGCCAAGTGTTAAAAAAACACCATTTTTACCTTGCTCTAAATAAGATACGATAACGCGCTTAGCCTCTTCCCAACCTTCTTGTTGTGTAGCATCATCGAGCACCATTGGGAATACAACGGGAACGATTTCAGTATGTTCTTGAATGTATGGTTTTGCAATATTAAGGGCTACAGAACCATCTTTCTTTTCTGTTTTAGGTGTAATGATAACGTCTGCTTCGCCTACAATACGCGCAGCTTTCACAGTCATTAATTCAGAGTCCCCAGGACCAACACCTATGCCATATAATTTACCTTTCATGATGATTCTCCTATTCTATATTTCAATATGATTAACATTACTATTATACCTAATTTATTAAATATATTCAAAATGTTTGTGAAAGTCTCACCTTATTTTATATTAGGTATCGTTGGTCGATGACTGCTCCGTTTACCATATATATCATCGATACAATCTTGAATATGTTGGCAATAAATATCTTGAATTTCTGTATATTCACCGAGGGCATGATGCATTTCTTCTACTTCATAACCAGCCTCTTTCAATACATTGACTACACTATCCTCTTCATCGCCAAATAAATCATTAAGCGCATGATCGCCAAGTACGAGAAGCAATGGGTGCACATAAATCTTATTAGGTTTCTTGCCATCAAGCCATTCCCAAGGTACGGCCACATCCTCTACATAAGGAGCATTTTCCAAAGTGGCTACACGAATATGATTAAGGCCACTGCGAATCAATTGGTATTGCAAATAACCATATGCAGAATTACCAGAGCCTAAACCACCATGACCAATTAATAATAAACCATCTTCATTGCTGACGGATAAGGATGTAACAAATGTGTCGATTAAAATTTGATAATCATTTGGGTGTTCTTCTTGGCCCATATAATATACCAATGGTCTGCCAACTCGCAATGTATTAAGTTCTTGTGCCCGTTCGTGATTTAAAATATTATGTTTCAACTTATCAAACTCTTCACCACCAGTGAAGTGCAATGGTTGTACATAAATATCTGTATATCCTTCACCAATGAGAGCATCTAATGCGCCTTGCTCTGTAGGAATCTCAATACCACGGTCTCGTAAACGCTTTACAATGATACGCGATGAAAAGGCTAAACGCACTTCATAATCTGTATATTTCTCTTTAATACGGTTTACAACGGCATCAATTTGATGTTCACGAGCAGAATCAACTGTTGAGCCAAAGGCCACTACTAATATAGCTTGTTTCATAACGGTCTCCTTATCAAATATAATTCACTATTCATCATACCACACGCATCACTATAGTTGGATACCATACCCCGTATAAAGGTAATATTATAATTAACTTTCATACCCATATAGATGGATAGTAAAAAGCATCCGCCCCTAAAGGTGGATGCTTTTTGAAGATAGTGTGTATTTATGAGAGAGTTTATATACAACCTTACCAGAAGTAATTAGGAAATCATTCCTTGTGCTTCTATACGGGAAGGTCGAATAACAGTTTGATATGATTCGCGTTGAGAGCTACGTTTTCTGTCAGACATACGAATCGCTTGACCTAAATGTTTCAAGAATAAATCTTGTACATATGGATTTTCACCTAGGCCTTCATTCCAAATATCTACGTTGTACCCTTGTTCTGTCAAAAGTGCATAAATAGAATCGGAGCGATCACCGCCAAGATAATCCATTAAATGAGTAGAACCAATCAATGCCAATGGTACAACAAGTACATCTTTATGCCCCATTCTATCTACCAATGTTAAGGCTTGCTTAAATGTAGGAAAACCATTTGTGGTAAATACAGCTACATTAGGAGCAGAACCATACATAGCTTTCAATTGTAATGTGGAGAATTCCAATTGATTTTGACCATTTGCCATCAATAAAACGGATTTATTAAGAGATTTAGTATTAATATGACGCATGATGCCATCTAATGTAGCTTCATAATCATCGGCGTAATTTTTAACACCTAACGATGTTAATAAGGGTTTACCGATATTAACTTGAGAGAAATTATATTCACTGCTATGTAAGAACTTAAGTGCTTGCTTACGCATTTGTTGATAGCATTGATCCGCTACGAGAGTAATCGGTTGAATATATACCTCATCAATTCCCTTGCGACTAAATTCTTGCATGACGTCGGTGAAAGAAGCAATCGTATCATCATATTTTTCATTCCACTTTTCCACTAATGCATCAGACAAAAATACACGTCGTACCTCTACATCTCTGTATAAGGAACGAACTTTAGACTCTATAGTGCCAATGGATGTTTCCACTGCTTCTTTATAAATTGATCCAAAGGATGCAATGATTATACCTTTCATATGTGACCTCCATATACCCATATATATGAAATAATTTTCATAAATGAAAATTATTATCAACTACTATGTACTAATCATACAGGATTAGCATATGAAAGTCAATGAGAAATATTATCATATAATTATTTTGAAGATCCCATATATTGCCAGGATCCTTTTACTAGTAATAAATATATTACATAAACATTTATATAAGGTATGAATAGGCCAAAAATCCAAAATGCACTACTATAAGAATCATGTAATCGCTGAATTAATACTCTTAATACGTATATAAAACACCAAATCAAAAAAATAGACACAATAAAAATCAAAAATATATGTTCTAATGATATTTTAGATAAAATAGTCCCTATTGAATAAATTAATATTACAAGTAACAGAACCATAATTTGATATACCATATAATAATATATCAATTCACTTCTTGATATACGTCCCCGCCAGTTAAATAACTCCGACGACAAAATCTTTTTAAAAATCGGTACGATTTTATATAAGGAAAACTCATCTAAAAATTGTTCAAATCCGCCAAAGTCAATTCTTATAAAGCTAGAACCAACCTTTTCAATACAATTTGATAAGCCATAGTCATTATCGCATTCATTACTAGGAAACAAAGATAATATTAATAACCCTATTACCCATATGTTTAAATTAACTGACATATTTGTTATCAATGAATCCTCAGTATATGATACCGCTAATATAGGTGGTGAATAATTTAAATAATTAGTATACAACGTATATACACCAGCTACTATAACAAATCCTGAAATCCATTTTCGATCAACATCTAAAATTCGTCTAATTGCTAGTACAGAAAAAATGAGTAATGATATTCCTAAATTAGCATATCCAATTAAAGACACTACACTCTCTTCATATTCTGGTAAGGAGTTAAATGTAAGTCCTGGCATAGCAATATAAGAAAAATATACTAATATTATAGAAAGCAAGTAAGGAGTACGAGTAATTCGCCATGATAAAATTAAAGATTTAATGTTAGTTTTTAACAATAATAACTCATTATTAATTACCTTTCTGCTTATAATATCTTTCAAGATCATATTTTGTAATACTTGCATGGACTGACCTCTTTTAAACTGATGGCTTCACAAAAATTAAATAAAAAACATATATGTTCACGACAGGCACTATAAGGAAGAAAATCCAAAGTGTAAATGATACTCTAAGAATGTACAAAAATGATGATATAAGAATGTACAAATATCTCACTATCCCAAACGACTTCTATCTCTTTACAAGTTTATAGCAACCACAAATCTATATGTCGCTATAAGTATAATTAACATCTTATACATTTAATCATTTTAACAAACCAAAATGATTAATCCTATCATAAATATCGAATTACTTATATTTATACCACCATAACCAATAAGAATATTTTTATAAAACATAAGATTATTCCTCATTTATTATGATTTTTTATAAAAAACGGTCGTATTATTTATACGTGTACAGGTATGGGGTTTATTGACATACATACCCTAGGTTGCTACGATTAATTCATAGATTATAGTTATGTCTGCATAGTCAGATGATGTTGTTTAATGAGGTGATTCACTTATGTTTAGTGTAAAAAAACGTGCATTAACAGTTTCTGCTGCATTAGCGGCTTTCGCATTGACATTTGGTGCTCCTGTACTTGGTCACGCAGCTTACCAATTGAATGATGAAGTAAAAGATCCTACTCCAGCATTGAAAGAAGCTGCTGCAATTGGTG
>OGFI01000536.1_pt1 | contig 28322 bp, 29 predicted proteins | sample 1570901 | NCBI WGS metagenome assembly OGFI01 (sample SAMEA2582018, study PRJEB24529) | metagenome | biome: Human gut stool | place: China | collected 2011 | reverse complement strand
TAATATGGCGAGATAGCTCAGTTGGCTAGAGCACATGGTTCATACCCATGGTGTCAGGGGTTCAAATCCCTTTCTCGCTACTACCTGAACCGGAGATTATAAGTCTCCGGTTTTTTGCTTTGCATCGAATATTATAATTTGTCATAACGAATCGGGAAAAAATCTCTGTTTTGTGAGGTAATAAAATACAATTCATAGTGTTTTTTTTGATGGATAACCTGTGATAAAATGTAAAAGTAATTAATTATAGAAAATAACCGCTAAGCTGCAGGCAATCGCAGAACGATTCAATCTTCGGGCTGTGTTTTGCAGCCGCTTGAGCTGTCAGGATGAGAAAAGAGGATTGGCATGAAAAATAATGAGGTCAGCAGGATAAAGCTCCCTGCAATATTCACAGACAATATGGTTCTTCAGAGGAGAGCGCATGTGTGTATATGGGGTGAAGCACAGGATACAGAGTATATAGAAGCAGCCATAGCAGGGCAGATAAGAAGGACTAAGGTTATTGACGGACGCTTTGAGCTGAAACTTAACCCGATGGAAGCCGGAGGACCCTACGAACTCTGTGTTAAAGCAATGCAGACCGATGAGCAGGGGACAGTAAATAAGAATGAATCCGGCACCATAGCCGCGGATACCATAGTCTTTAAGAATGTCCTAGTCGGTGAGGTATGGCTTGCAGGCGGTCAGTCGAATATGGAGCTGGAGCTTCAGAACAGCGATAATGGCAAAGAGATTGTGGCGCACACACAGGATGACCTGCTGAGATTTTATTACACACCTAAGGTTAGCTATATATGCGATGAGCTTCTAAAGGCTGAGGAGGAGAGCTGCTGGATGAAGTGTGAGCCGGGAACAACCGCGGCATGGTCGGCGGTTGCATACTATTGGGCTGTGAGAATCAGGAAAGAGCTTGATGTCCCTGTCGGAATAATCGGCTGTAACTGGGGCGGAACCTACGCACATAACTGGGTCAGCCGGGAGAGCCTTCTCAGTCATGAAAGGACTGCGCATTTTGTCACGGAATATGAGGATATGGTGGCACATCAGGATTTTGATGAGTACCTTAAGGAGCTTGAGGAGTACAGGGAATATTATAAAGAGTGGGTCAAGAGAGTTGATGCATGCTATGCAAAGAATCCTGAGATAGAGTGGTCTAAGGTAATTGAGATATGCGGTGAAAACCGTTGGCCGGGACCATCGGGACCGCATTTTGAGTACAGACCGTATGGTTTGTATGAGAGCATGCTCATAAGGGTGGCTCCATATACCATAAAGGGTGCCATGTACTATCAGGGTGAGAATGACGAGAACAATAATGAGATATACGATATACTGCTTGAGAATCTTATAACGGAGTGGAGAAGGCTCTGGCATGACGATGAGCTGGCGTTTTCCATTGTGCAGCTTCCGGTACATGACCCGGATACGGAGAAAACGGGGCGTGGCTGGGGAGGTATAAGAAGAGCGCAGGATAAGATATGCCGCACGATAAAGAACACATCGCTTACGGTTATAACGGACTGCGGCAATAAGAAGAACATTCATCCTACGGACAAAAAGACGGTTGGAGAGAGACTTGCCGCAAATACCTTGAAGGATATCTACGGACTTGCCGGGTATAATGGAAACGGAGCAAGGCTTGCCGGATATGAGTTTACATGCCGGGATGGACATGAGGGGATATTGCTTCATTTTTCCGGGGCTGAGGACGGCTTTTACAGAAAAAAAGAGGACTGCGAAGGTGCTGCAAGTCAGGAGGAGATGGTAAGGGTTGACAATCCGGGCGAAAAAATGGTATTTGGAGCGGGGGACAGCAAAAATGTGCCTTTGGGCTTTGAGATAGGCTGTAGAAATATCGCGGCAGGCTCTGATAATGATAAGAATGAAAAGGTGACATATTACCGTGCTATAGCCGAGCCTGCAGGCGGAGATATATTTATTTACAATGAAAATGTAAGCGGACCTGTGAGTGCAAGATACGGCAATGACAATTATTTCCGTCCGATTTTCCTTGACAAATGCGGCAGACCGATTGTACCATTCTGGATATAATAAAGAGATGAAGCCGTCTTTTGCGTGGATACAATGTGAAAAAGCGGTTTGCGGAATAGGAGCAGATTGATATGAGAGTTGGAATGGGATATGACGTTCATAGACTGGTGCCGGAACGGGACCTGATTATCGGCGGAGTGAAGATTCCTTATGAGAAGGGACTTTTAGGACATTCGGATGCGGACGTGCTTCTGCATGCCATTATGGATGCACTTTTAGGTGCGGCGGCACTTGGAGATATCGGTAAGCATTTTCCGGACAATGACCCGGCATACAAGGGGGCAGACAGCCTTATGCTGCTTGGAAGAGTTGGGGAGATTTTGTCCGAGGAGGGATATGTTATTGAGAATATCGACAGCACAATTATTGCCCAGAAGCCTAAGATGGCACCGCACATTGAACAGATGAGAAAGAATATCGCAGATACGCTTGGGCTTGATATAAGCAGGGTCAATGTAAAGGCGACTACTGAGGAGGGGCTTGGCTTTACCGGAACAGGTGAGGGAATTTCCGCCCAGGCTGTTGCACTTATAATGTCTGTTGAAAATTATATTTATGACAATATTGCCAGGGGACAGTTTATCTCAAGTGACGGCCCGGCAGGAAATGCCGGAGGCTGTGCCGGCTGCAGCGGCTGCGGCAGAAGATAAAAAGTGATTGACAAATCCGGCTTCGGTGCATATTCTAATAATGTGAAATATGAAAAATGCTAAGACGGAAAAGAGTAGTGAAGTGCCTGCTGTCACAGAGAGAAGAACTCATCACGCGCTGATGATGCTGGAAGTTCTTTACACAGCCTTTGCGAAGTGCATTCCTGAGCATGACGGGGGAATACAGTATCCTGTCACGGCGGACACCGTTAACAGTCATCGAGATAGGAGGCATATGCCTTCTAAGTAGAGTGGAACCGCGATAACCTTGCCTCTATATTCTGGAGGCAGGGTTTTTATTTTCTCAGCAGGAAGGACTATGGATAATTGCGAAGCTTAGTCCGTGGCAGAGTCCATTGTGGAATCCTGCCGGTACACTTCCGTACACGTTCGTACTGTACATAAGCATATTGTAAAAAGGGAGAAATTCATGTTTGATATTATTAAGCAGGAAATTGCGATAATACGTGACAGGGATCCGGCAATCAAGTCGGATATGGAGGTCTTTTTATATCCGTCATTTAAGGCTATACTTAAATACAGGAAGGCACATAAACTATACCTTAAAAAGCATTATTTCCTTGCACGTCTGGTTTCACAGCGTGCGGCGAGAAGAACCGGTATAGAAATCCACCCGGGAGCTACAATAGGAAAAGGACTGTTTATCGACCATGGTCATGGGGTTGTGATAGGTGAGACTGCGATTGTGGGGGATAATGTCACGCTGTATCAGGGAGTAACTCTTGGCGGTACAGGTAAGCAGAAGGGAAAGAGACATCCTACACTTGAGGACAATGTCATGGTCGGAACCGGAGCTAAGGTGCTTGGAGATATAGTAATCGGAGCCAATTCGATGATTGGTGCAGGTTCGGTTGTTCTTAATGATGTTCCGCCTAATTCCACTGTTGTGGGGGTTCCGGGGCGGGTTGTCAAGCGCGACAATATAAGGGTGCCTAGCGCAGATCTTGATCAGGTTCATCTGCCGGATCCTGTTATGAATGATATACAGCAATTAAAAGAAACAGTTGCAAGACTGGTAAAACAATTGGAGGAATAGATTACAATGGAAAACAGAATTCGTTTTTTTAACACACTAACTAGAAATATTGAGCTTTTTGTCCCGAATGAGGACGGAAAGGTTAAGATGTATACCTGCGGACCTACAGTGTATCATTATGCACATATAGGAAATCTCAGAAGCTATATAATGGAGGATATTCTTGAAAAGACACTCCGCTATGTAGGTTATGATGTGAAGAGGGTTATGAATATCACTGATGTAGGACATCTTTCAAGCGATGCCGACACAGGTGAGGATAAGATGTTAAAGGGGGCAAAAAGAGAGCACAAGACTGTCATGGAGATTGCAAAGTTCTATACAGATGCATTTCTTTCGGACTGCAATAAGTTGAACATCCGCATACCTGATGTGGTTGAGCCTGCCACTAACTGCATACCTGAATTCATCAACATGGTAAGCGTGCTTCTCGAGAAGGGCTACGCATATATAGCAGGTGAGAATGTATACTTTGACACATCAAAGCTCAAGGATTATTACGTGTTTTCAAGCCAGAGCGAGAAGGAGCTTATGGTCGGTGTGCGTGATGATGTGAGTGAGGATACCAATAAAAGGAACAAGGCGGATTTCGTGCTGTGGTTTACCAAGTCGAAGTTCGACAATCAGGAGCTTAAGTGGGATAGCCCGTGGGGTGTCGGTTATCCGGGCTGGCATATAGAGTGCTCATGCATAAGCATGAAGCACCTTGGCGAATATATGGATATTCATTGTGGAGGTGTTGATAACATTTTCCCACACCACACCAATGAGATTGCACAGAGCGAGGCATATCTTGGACACAAGTGGTGCAATTACTGGTTCCATGTACACCACCTTAATGATAAGACAGGAAAGATGAGTAAATCAACAGGAAACATCCTCACCGTATCTGTATTGCAGGAGAAGGGCTATGACCCTCTTGTATACAGAATGTTCTGCCTTCAGTCGCATTACCGCAAGCCGCTTGAATTTTCGTATGAGATTATGGACAATGTGGCTGCCGCTTACAACAAGCTTGTAAAGAAGATTGGCTCCTTAAAGGATGAGGGCGAGGTCGACAAGGAGGTTTACAATAAGTTCAGGGAGAGCTTCATAGACGCACTTGCCAATGACATCAATACATCAAGTGCGCTCACAGTTGTGTATGATGTGCTCAGGGCAGACTGCAATGACAGGACGAAGCTTGAGCTTGTAAAGAGCTTCGATGAGGTGCTCTCACTCAATCTCACAAGAGAATGTGGAAAAGCTGCTGCGACGGCGGATGTCGATGATGAGCTTTCCCAGTATGTGCTTGCGAAGATAGAGGAGCGCAAGGCTGCGAAGAAGGAGAAAGATTTTGCCAAGGCTGACGCAATCCGCGAGGAGCTTCTTAGCAGGGGCATTGTGATAAAGGACACCAGAGAAGGAACAGTGTGGGAGAAGGCATAATGGACAAAATAATCCGTGAAGTATTTGAACTAAAGGATGTGGATGCGGACAGCTATTCACCGCTTACACTTGCCTATATCGGTGACTGTGTATATGAGCTGACTATAAGAACACTGCTTTTAAACAAGGGCAACGCACCTGTCAACAAGCTCAACAAAAAGGCGAGTGACCTTGCCAAGGCACCTACGCAGTCTAAGATGATATCTATGCTTGTGGAAAATGAACTCCTCACTGGGGAGGAGCTTGCGGTATACAAAAGAGGCCGCAATGCCAAGTCTTTTTCCACAGCCAAGAATGCCACGGTTAGCGACTACCGCAGGGCAACCGGCTTTGAAGCCCTCATGGGCTGGCTCTACCTCAGAGGAGAGAGCCGCCGCGCCTTAGAGATTATTAAACTAGCATTCGATAAAGCTGAACTAATAAAATGATTATTTGACAATTAGGCATGTTATAGACAGGCGATTGTGAAACGCAAATTTGTAACTGAACAGTTGTGTAATTTTATTAGTTCACTTCCAGACCCTTTGAACGCCGTCGGTCCTTAGCGGCTGTATTTTAGCCGCTTAGTACCGCTACGGCTTTCAAGGAGTGCGAACGTGTCTGGAAGTGAACTAATAAAATTACACAACGTCCGGAAGCAACACACTAAGTTTCACAATTGCCGTACCAATATTGCGAATGAAAGGAGCCGCACAATGAGATACGAAGAGTACACAATAGAGGGGCGCAATGCCGTAATAGAGGCATTCCGCTCGGGAAAGACGATAGATAAGCTTTACGTGCTTGACGGCTGTCAGGATGGACCAATCAAGACTATAGTGCGTGAGGCTAAAAAAGGTGATACGATCATAAATTTTGTCACAAAGGAAAGACTTGATGAGATGAGCCAGACAGGTCATCATCAGGGAGCAATCGCCAAGGCGGCGGCTTATGAGTATGCGGAGGTTTCCGATATTTTAGAAGCAGCCAGAGAAAAAGGAGAACCTCCTTTTATTCTTTTACTTGATGGAATAGAGGATCCGCATAATCTTGGGGCGATTATAAGAACGGCAAATCTTGCAGGTGCACATGGTGTAATTATACCTAAGCGACGCGCTGTAGGGCTTACCGCCGTTGTTGCAAAGACAAGTGCGGGTGCGATTAACTATACACCTGTCGCAAAGGTTACGAACCTTGCTTCCACGATTGACGAGCTTAAAAAAGAAGGAATGTGGTTTGTCTGCGCAGACATGGGAGGCGAACTCATGTACAGGCAGAATCTCACAGGACCTATCGGACTTGTCATCGGCAATGAGGGTGAAGGTGTAAGCCGCCTTATAAAGGAAAAATGTGATTTCATTACCTCAATTCCGATGAAAGGAGACATAGATTCACTCAATGCTTCCGTGGCAGCGGGTGTGCTTTCCTATGAAATCGTGCGTCAGAGAATGATGGGCAAATAACCTTTTAGCATAATCCGTGAAGTGAGGTCTGTCAGATGGAAAAAAAGGATTATAAGGAGTATTCAGATGAGCTGTTAGTCAGGATGGCAAGAGATGGTGATGAGAAGGCTGAGGATTTTCTTCTGAAAAAATATAAGGATTTTGTCCGTTCAAAGGCAAGGGCGTATTTCCTTGTCGGAGGTGACAGCGATGACCTTATTCAGGAGGGCATGATAGGACTGTATAATGCTATAGGGCATTACGATGAGAGCATGGCATCGTCATTTATGACTTATGCGGCAATATGTATAAATAACAAGCTGATTTCTGCGGTATCTGCCGATGGCAGACAGAAGAATGCGCCACTTAACGGATATGTGTCAATATACAGCAGCATAACGGATGAGACAGGAGAGGAGGCGTCCTTGTCTGATGTCCTCCCCGATACGGAAAATATCAACCCTGAAGCAATCATTCTCAATGAAGAGCAGGAAAAGCTTACGATAAACCGCCTTTTCGGCAAGCTGAGCGCACTTGAGAAGGAAATACTGTCCTACTATATGGAGGGAATGAGTTATTCAGAGATTGCCAAGATTATCGGAAAAACAGAGAAATCCGTGGATAATGCAATTCAGAGGATCCGCCTTAAGATGAGAAAATAATATCTGTATAGTATTTTAAAATTATTTCTTGACAAAGTGATTATAATTTGATATGATAAGAACTCGGGTGATGTAAGATACATCTGCCCGTTCATGTTGCTACTATGGCTCAGTCGGTAGAGCGTCGCCTTGGTAAGGCGGAGGTCACGGGTTCGATTCCCGTTAGTAGCTTACACAGAAAGAGGGTATAGCCAGGTGCTATACCCTTTTTTTCTGTGTGTGGGTAACATTATGCTGCCTGATTAAAAAATAAATATGAGGAGAAAAAGAAAATGTATCTCAAACCAAAGCTGATAACTTGTATGAAAAACTACAGCTTTTCACAGTTTACCAAGGATGTGGTCTCCGGTATTATAGTTGCAATCATTGCACTGCCGCTTTCAATCGCGCTGGCGCTTGCGTCAGGTGTGGGACCGGAGCAGGGACTTTACACCGCAATAGTTGCAGGCTTTGTAATTTCACTTCTTGGCGGAAGCCGCGTTCAGATTGCCGGACCTACTGCTGCATTTGCTTCGATAGTTGCAGGAATTGTGGCAAGAAACGGAATGGACGGACTTGTTCTTGCGACTATACTCGCAGGTATAATTTTGATTCTTATGGGTGTATTTAAGCTCGGGGCGCTCATAAAATTTATTCCATTCACGATTACTACAGGTTTTACACTGGGTATTGCAGTGACTATAGCAATCGGACAGATTAAGGATTTTCTTGGACTTACATTTGTAAATTCACCTATTGAGACGATGGACAAGCTCCTTGAGGTGTTCAGATGTATAGGTACATTTAACTGGCAGGCTCTGGTTGTGGGTATGGTATGTCTTTTGATACTTATATTATGGCCGAAGAAGCTTGAAAAGATTCCGGCTTCACTTATTGCCGTGGTTGTCGGGGCAGCCATGGTTGCACTTTTGAAGATGGATGTTAAGACGATAGGAGATTTATATGACATATCATCGGCACCTCCTAAGTTTTCGCTTCCGGTATTTTCGCTTGAAAAGATGTCTGCTGTGGCTTCCGATGCGTTCACGATAGCGATTCTCGCAGCCATTGAGTCGCTTCTTTCATGTGTTGTCGCAGATGGTATGATAGGAAGCAGGCACAATTCCAATATGGAGCTTGTAGCGCAGGGTGCAGGAAACATTGCGTCAGCTTTATTTGGAGGTATTCCTGCTACGGGAGCTATAGCAAGAACAGCAGCTAACATAAAGAACGGTGGACGTACGCCTATAGCAGGTATGGTTCACGCCGTTGTACTTTTACTTATACTTGTTTCGCTTATGCCGCTTGCAAAGCTTATTCCTATGCCGGCTATCGCTGCAATACTTTTCATGGTTGCGTACAACATGAGTGGCTGGAGAACCTTCGCGCACCTTATAAAAACATCACCAAAGAGTGATAATATTGTGCTCATTGTCACATTCGTATTTACGGTTGTGTTCGATCTTGTTGTTGCCATAGGCGTTGGCCTTGCACTTGCATGTGTACTTTTTATGAAGAGAATGTCCGAGGTTACGGATGTACACGGATGGGTATATCTTGATGAGGAGAACAGGACTGCTGATAATGCTGATAACCTCCATTTCAAGAATGTTCCAAAGGGTGTCCAGGTATTTGAGATTACAGGTCCGATGTTTTTTGCGGCGACAGAGAAATTCGGAAATGTTCTTTTTGACAAATCAACCAAGGTGCTTATTATCAGAATGAGAAGTGTCCCGGCTATTGATGCCACAGGAATACAGGCTATTGAGAAGATAATAGCCAGATGTAAAAAGAATGGAACCAAGGTTATATTCTCACATGTAAATGAGCAGCCGATGAAGATATTTATGAAATCAGGTATATTTGAGGAGCTTGGTGAAGAAGCCTTCTGTGCCAATATAGATGATGCGCTCGCAGAGAGTGAAGAGCTTATTAAAAATCGATAAAGGATATTTACGAAACAAAATATATTTGCTTGACAGACGCTTTGCATACGATATATAATTTGTATGAAGCGTACCATTATGCATAGTACGCAACTGCATAACCTGCAGTTGCGTATTTTAATTAATGGATGCGTGTAAAACAAAGCGCTGTTATGTTTTTGGATTATTGACTGAGTTAACAACGAGAGGAGTTTTTATGTTTCAGATTGATATTATGTCGCGTATCCCTGTATATGAACAGCTTATACGCCAGACTGAAAAGTTCATATTGCTCGGTGTTCTGAAGGAGGGGGATAAGCTGCCGAGTGTGAGACAGCTTTCTGCTGAACTGTCAATCAATCCGAATACCATACAGAAGGCATTCACTGAGCTTGACAGGAGAGGTATAATCTTTTCGGTGAATGGCAGGGGAAATTTTGTCGCGGATAAGGCACTTAAGGCACTTGAGGTGTCAAGACGCTCTGCCTTCAGTGATATTAAGGATCAGATTAAGGATTTTGCGCTTGCCGGAATATCGCGCACTGAATTGCATGAATATATAGACGAGATTTACGATGAAATGGGGGATAAGTCATGATTGAGGCGAAGAATGTAAGCAAGAGCTTCGATGGCTTTTGCGCACTTAAGGATATCAGCTGTGTAATCCCTGATGGATGTATATATGGGCTTGTGGGAACAAACGGTGCCGGAAAGTCGACACTGCTACGTATAATGACAGGTGTCTACAGGCAGGATACAGGGGAGCTTACCTATGACGGCGTGCCGGTGTATGAGAACCCCATCATTAAGAAGGATATAGTGTATGTGCCGGATGAGTTATATTTTCTTCCGGGAGCTAACCTAAACCGTATGGCTAAGCTGTATGCCGCTGTCTATCCGGGATTTGATATGAAGAAGTTTACAGGGCTTGCAGAGAACCTGCGGCTTGACAGAAAGAAGAATATTGCAACATTCTCAAAGGGAATGAAAAGGCAGGCGGCAATCATGCTTGCACTTTCGTGCTGCCCGAAATATATGTTTTTTGATGAGACCTTTGACGGACTTGATCCGGTTATGAGAAATCTAATAAAGGCGATAATATGTCAGGAGGTTGAGGACAGGCATGCGGTGGCGGTCATTACCTCACACTCCCTGAGGGAGCTTGAGGATACCTGCGACCAGCTTGCACTCCTGCATAAGGGAGGTCTGGTGCTTGAGAGTGAGCTTATCGACCTTAAGACTAACATGTTCAAGGTTCAGACAGCGTTTCTTGATGAGTATGACAGGGGCAGATTTGAGGGGATCAACATACTGCATTTTGCCAAGAGGGGGTCTGTTTCCAATATAATTGTGCGTGGAGACAGGGAAGAGATTATCGCGCGTTTTAATGCGCTTCATCCGGTAATACTTGATATTCTTCCGCTTACGCTTGAGGAAGTGTTCACCTACGAGGTTGAAGCATTAGGCTATGATTTTTCGGCAATGTTTGATAAGGAGGTGGAGCAGGGATGAAGCATGATAAGAAGATATACAGCCGACGTCTGATGAATGAGGCGATGCGGCAGATAAAGCTTCCGGGAATAATAGGAACACTGCTGCTTGTGGGGGTGGCCTTTTTCTCTGCCATTGTACAGCTGTTTAAGCTAAGGGAGAACGGAATGGTTCCGGGGTCGTACAGCTTTTTTGAGATGAATCCGTATATTATGCTTGTTATGTATGCATTTGTGCCGTTAATGGTCATGATGCTGTTCGGGTTCATGAACAAAAGAAGAGCCAGCGACTTCTATCATTCGCTGCCGTATTCGAGGCTCTGCATTTATATAAGCTTCCTGTCGGCGGTTATTATATGGTGTATTATTATCATTTGCTCAGGAAGTCTTGTGACAGTGGCTGTTGCGTGTGTTTCAGACAGCTTTGCACTTGATTGTAAAAATATAGCTTTAACCATTGTAAGTGCCATATCGGGCTGTGTGCTGACAATGGCGGTGACAGTGCTTGCGATGACATTGACAGGCACATACCTTACAAATGTTATCACTGCACTTTTGATTCTTTTTGTTCCGAGGGGAATAATATTTGCCTGCAGCAGGATGTTCAGCGCATCAACACCATTTGTTGTACTATCGGCAAATGCACTTATAGGAAATGAGAGCAATATTCCGTTTTCGCTGATAACAAGCTTTATGGGGTTCTACGGAATAAGCGGAATGGAAATATTCAGTTCGCCGGTTCCTTCGTTGTATTCTGTGCTGCTGGGTCTGATTTATATATGTATAGGTGCGGTATGCTTCATAAGAAGAAGGAGCGAGAATGCTACACAGGCTTCAATCAACAGATGGCTCCAAGCGGTTCTTAGAATGATTCCGGCAATAGTGATATCGCTTGCAGCGGTATCAGTCATGTTTAACGCACATACGTCAGGAGAGCGGATTGACACTTCGGATATATTCGTTGTTATAATGTCTTATGTCGCGGCAGTTGTTGCATATTTCCTCTATGAGATTATCACAACAAGGCGGATACGGAAAATATACAGAACAATACCGGGGCTTATGGCTGTATTTGCGGTAAGCTTTGTGCTGTACTTTTCTCTCAGATCTTCGTATGACTATCATATTTCACTGACGCCGGATGGAAAAGAGCTGGAATATGTTGTTGTTCATGGACCTGAGGATAATGTGTTCTGGCAGGATACGGATGATATAAAATTGTATTCTGCTGCGGCTAAAGATGTGGCAGGCGACTGCCTGAAGGATACGATAAGTCTGTGGAAGTATAACAAGACAGGCGCAAAGGGATTTTACAACCAGTTTTATACAGGAAGCATGGTAGTTGAATACCATTATATGAACGGCAGGAGCATAACAAGAAAGGTGATTGTGAATGAAACGAGATATGTACAGCTTCAGAGAGCACTCACTAATGAAAATGATTTTGTATCCAATTTTGGAAAGAGTGTCTTTGACAGTAAGAATATCCAATACTCTGTCGGTTTCATAGAACCGGACAGCAATGCCGGAAGAAATGTATATAATACCTTCATTGCCGAGCTTAAGACAAAGGGAATATCAAAGCTGTTTGATATTATAGATAACAGGAGAAGCAATGACAGCCTGTTTCAGATAGACCTCTGCAGCCGCGATGGAGGGATGTATTCGACAGCATATATCAGCTTTGACATGCCGCTCACTCTGGTAGAGTATATGAATGCACTTAATGAGCAGTATGGAAATGTGGATTGTGAGAGGTTTGTGAAGCTGGAAAAAGAGATAAAGAACAGATCTGAAAATGAGCAGTGTGATGACGGAGCATATCTGCATGGCTCGATAGATTTTAATTTGTATACGGTTCTGCCTGATGGAAGCTTTGAGAAAACAGGTGCTCACGGATATGTTTATGATGATGAGGATTTTATTACTGTTTCATCAGATAAGAGCATGGAATATATATCGGAGCTTGGCAGAATGCTTACGGTAAGAAAAGTGGGCATATCAGATATAAAGCCGGGGGCAATGCTTTTATATGTACAGTATTATGAGGACAGGCAGGTTCCGACTATACACTATTATGGAACAGAATATAGTGTGATGTATACGGGCAATACCACCCAGAATGATTATGGATGGTATATTGTTGACGAGAGAGCCGCTGAGCTCATTAAAAAGCTCTCAATGGAGAAATCTGTTGAGATAGAAAAATAAAATACTCTTTCATATATTGTAATTTTATGTTAAAATATGGTCGAATGCGGATAATATATTTGCAGGCGGCCATTTTTGTTAAATAATAATAGCTATGCTGCAGGGACAGAAGGGATAAGCCCGCCGGAACTGCACTTTTCACAAAACGTCGCCGGGAAACGGAGAATAGAAACAAAATGCTGGAATTACAGAATGTGTCATATAGTGTGACAGAGAATGATGCCTCCGATGGAAGCGGGGCTTCCAAGGAGATAATCAAGAATATAAGCCTTAAGATTGAGGACGCTTTTACAGCGATTACAGGACCTAACGGCGGCGGTAAGTCCACGCTTGCAAAGCTTATCGCCGGTATAATTAAGCCGACATCGGGAAGTATTCTGCTTGATGGACAGGATATAACCCGGATGTCGATAACGGATAGGGCAAGAGCCGGAATAAGCTTTGCATTCCAGCAGCCGGTGAGGTTTAAGGGACTTACGGTTAAGGATCTTATAATGCTTGCCTCAGGTGACAGGAAGATGACTGTTGCGGGTGTGTGTGAATATCTTTCGGCAGTTGGTCTGTGTGCAAGGGAATATGTCAACAGGGAGGTAAATGCAAGCCTTTCGGGCGGAGAACTTAAAAGAATTGAGATTGCCATGATTCTGGCGCGTGGAACGAAGCTTTCGGTGTTTGATGAGCCGGAGGCGGGAATAGATTTATGGAGCTTTAACAATCTGATTAAGGTATTTGAACAGATGCATGAAAAGACCAGTGGTTCCATTATAATAATTTCACATCAGGAGAGGATACTCAATATAGCCGACAGGATTATAGTGATAGCTGATGGGCAGGTAAGAAAAAGCGGCAGCAGGGAGGAAGTCCTTGAAGAGCTTCTGGCTGCGGACACCGGCTGCAAATATTATAAGGGACAGGAGGCATGAGCAGAATATGGATGCGATTCAGAAAAGTCTTCTCGAGCAGATTGCCGGTCTTCATGAGGTGCCGGCAGGAGCATATAATTTCAGAGTGAATGGTCAGGCTGCGGGACGAAGCACAACTGCCAATATTGATATAGTTACCAAGGAGGATAAGCCGGGAATTGATATAATAATCAAGCCGGGAACCAAGAATGAGAGTGTGCACATACCGGTTATTCTGAGTGCAACAGGCTTGAAGGATCTTGTGTATAACGATTTCTATATAGGTGAAGGAAGTGATGTGACCATAGTCGCAGGTTGTGGAATACACAATGGCGGTGATGCGGATTCGTCACATGATGGTATTCATACATTCCATATTGGGAAGAATGCGAGGGTTCGCTATGTGGAAAAGCATTATGGCGAAGGCGATGGAATGGGAAAGCGTGTAATGAATCCGACTACCGTAGTTGAGATAGCCGAGGGTGGTTACATGGAGATGGATACAGTACAGATAAGAGGTATCGATTCCACGCATAGAGTGACTGCCGGAAAGCTTGGAAAGGATGCCACACTTATCATACGTGAGAAGATTATGACCCATGGGCAGCAGCGGGCGACAACGGATTTTAAGGTTGACTTAGACGGTGAAGGTTCATCGGCTAATGTAATTTCAAGGTCTGTTGCCAAGAATAAGTCATATCAGCTTTTTAAGTCGGTAATCAATGGAAATAACAGATGTGCGGGACATTCGGAATGTGACGCTATTATAATGGATGAAGCTACAGTGAGTGCTGTTCCGGAGATTACAGCGAACAATATTGATGCCAGTCTTATTCATGAGGCTGCTATCGGAAAGATCGCAGGAGAACAGATTATTAAGCTGATGACCTTAGGACTCACCGAGGCTGAGGCAGAAGCACAGATAGTAAATGGATTTTTGAAGTAAAGGAGAGGTATCAATGATAGACAAAAGGAAAAATGTTGTATTTGATGATACACCCATAAAATGCGACAAATGTGGTGGAAGATATATATTCCAGGGAGCCGGGAAATATATCTGTGAGGACTGTGGAAATGTAGTATATGATGATTTTGGAAAGGTAAAGGCATATATAGATGAACATGGACCGAGTCCGGGAATAGTGATTTCGGAGGCTACAGGTGTCTCAATCAATAAAATCAATAAGCTGCTGCGTCAGGGAAGAATAGAGATACCGGATGGCTCGGGGCAGTATATTCCATGTGAGAGGTGCGGAGAGCCTATAAGATATGGCAGATTCTGTCCGGCATGTGCTGCAATTCTCACCAAGAATCTTTCGGCTGTGCTTACAAGTGCGGATGTCGGAGAGAAGCCTAAAAATACCATGAAAGGAAAAATGCATACAGATGCTTTCTTGAGAAAGGGTGATAAGTGATGAATAAGTTTGGAATCAAGGTTAAAGGAATTGTAAAGAACAATGATAAGTTCTTGATACTTCGCAAGTGGTATGATGACAGGATAACAGAGCCATATCAGTGGGAATTTGTTGATGGTGACCTGGAGTATGGCACAGGACCGGATTTGTATGTAGAACAGTTAATCAACGAAGCCACGGGGTTAGATGCCCGGATTGACAGTATACCATATACATGGTCATATTCACTTGGCGACATGCAGATTGTCGGTATTGCTTATCTGTGCCACGCAGAATCGGATATGGTTATTCTCTCCGAGGCAGTAAGTGATTTTAAGTGGGTTACAGCCTCAGAGCTGTCTGAATATATTGAAAACAAGGGCGTTTTAAATGATCTTAAAAATGCAGGAATTATATAGGAGGAATTATGATTAACAAGCTTATCACTAACATCAGGAAGACAAATGCACCTATAGTTGTAGGACTTGATCCTATGCTCAGCTATATTCCGGAGCATATCCAGAAGAAGGCATTTGCAGAGTACGGAGAGACATTAGAGGGAGCAGCAGAAGCTATATGGCAGTTTAACAAGGAGATAATTGATAAGACATATGATCTTATTCCGGCTGTTAAGCCTCAGATTGCCATGTATGAGCAGTTCGGCATACCGGGACTTGAAGTGTTTTCGCGCACGGTTAAGTATGCAAAGGAGAAGAACCTTGTTATTATAGGAGATGTCAAGAGAGGTGATATCGGCTCCACATCGGCTGCCTATGCGGTTGCACATCTTGGAAGGGTCAATGTGGGAACGAAGTCATACAGTGCATTTGATGAGGATTTTGCTACGGTTAATCCTTACCTAGGTTCGGATGGTATCAAGCCTTTTATTGACGTATGTAAGGAGGAGAAGAAGGGTATTTTCATACTTGTAAAGACATCTAATCCTTCAAGCGGAGAATTTCAGGACAGAATCATTGATGGAAGACCACTTTATGAGTGGGTTGGCGAGAAGGTTGCCGAGTGGGGAGCTGAATGCATGGGAGATGGCTACAGCTATGTGGGCGCTGTTGTAGGTGCCACATACCCTGAGATGGGAAGAACGCTGAGAAAGCTTATGCCTAAGAGCTTTATTCTTGTACCGGGATATGGTGCACAGGGTGGCAAGGGTGCCGACCTTGTGGATTTCTTTAATGAGGACGGACTTGGTGCTATAGTTAACAGCTCAAGGGGAATAATCGCTGCTTATAAGAATGAGAAGTATGCACAATACGGGGCGGAGAATTTCGGTGATGCGTCAAGAGCCGCAGTGATGGATATGGTTGCCGATATCAATGGAGCACTCGCAAACAAATAAGGTGGAGAATACTATGTCAAAATACACAGAAACAGCAAAAGTGGTTTGTCAGGAGAAGCTTTTAGACGGAATTTACAGCCTCGTGCTTGAGACAAAAGATATTGCGAAGGAGGCACGCCCGGGACAGTTTGTTTCACTGTACACGCATGATGGCTCGAAGCTTCTGCCAAGACCGATAAGCATTTGTGAGGTGAATGGGAACACACTAAGACTTGTATACAGAGTTGTAGGCTTTGGTACGGGCGAATTTTCCCACTATGTACAGGGGGATACGGTAAAGATTATCGGCCCTCTGGGTAATGGATTTACAATAAAGGACAAGAAGCCTGTGCTTGTCGCGGGTGGAATCGGAATTCCTCCTATGCTTGAGCTGGCAAAGGGAATACATTCGGCGTATCCCGATATGGAGATTACGGCGGTGCTTGGATATCGTGACAGCAACACATTCCTTGTTGAGGATATGAAGAAATATGCCAGGGTTGTGATTGCTACAGATGACGGAAGCCTTGGAGTACATGGTAATGTTATTGATGCCATAAAGCAGGAAAATATTGAAGCCGGAGTGTTCTACGCATGTGGTCCTGCTCCTATGCTGAGAGGGCTTAAGATGTATGCGGAGGATAAGGGAACAGAAGCCCAGATTTCCCTCGAGGAGAAGATGGCCTGCGGCATAGGCGCATGTCTTGCCTGTGTATGCAGGACAAAGGATATTGATGAACATTCACATGTACACAATGCCAGAATATGCAAGGATGGCCCGGTATTCGATTCAAAGGAGGTGGAGCTTTAATGGAATTATGTACAACGGTAAATATCGCGGGTGTTGAACTTAAGAATCCTGTCATGACGGCTTCGGGAACCTTCGGGTCAGGTGCAGAATATGGTGAATTTGTTGATCTGAATATGCTTGGAGCAGTTGTGACCAAGGGCGTGGCTAATGTTCCGTGGCCGGGAAACCCTACACCCAGAATTGCTGAGACCTATGGCGGAATGATTAATGCCATCGGACTTCAGAATCCGGGCATAGATGTATTTTGCAAAAGGGATATTCCGTTCCTAAGGAAGTATGATACAAAGATTATTGTCAATGTGTGCGGAAAGACGGAGGAGGATTATGTTGAGGTTGTGGAGAGGCTGGCAGATGAGCCTGTTGACATGCTTGAAATCAATATTTCCTGCCCTAATGTGAAGGAGGGCGGAATAGCTTTCGGTCAGAATCCCGACAGTGTTGAGCATATCACTTCGGTTTTAAAAAAGCATGCGAAGCAGCCGGTCATTATGAAGCTTAGTCCTAATGTGACGGACATTACTGTAATGGCTAAGGCGGCTGAGGCTGGCGGAGCAGATGCGATTTCGCTCATCAATACTCTCACAGGAATGAAGATTGATGTGAACAGGAGAACCTTCGCGGTTGCCAATAAGACAGGAGGACTCTCCGGCCCTGCAATCAAGCCTGTGGCCGTGAGAATGGTATATCAGGCGGCACATGCGGTTAAGATACCTGTTATAGGAATGGGCGGCATAATGAATGCCGAGGATGCACTGGAGTTCATCATGGCAGGTGCAACGGCAGTATCAATAGGAACCGCCAATTTCCACAATCCTTACACAACAATAGAGGTTCTTGAAGGAATTAAGGCATACATGGAGAAGAATAAGGTGAATGATATCAAAGAGCTTATCGGCTGTGTGCATTAAGGACTATAGCAGGGAGGCTGAAGGGAGTTAAGAGTTGAACTGGGTATTGATAACAGTTATAGCAGTGTTAGCGTTGTCAACGATAGTGGGGATGTACAGGGGAATCATCAAAATGATTTTTTCTGTTGTATCACTTGTCGGAACGCTGATAGCTGTATTCATGCTTCTGCCGTTTGTCACAGGAGCTATAAAGGATAATACTAGAATATATGATGGAATACAGGCTATTGTTGAGGAAAACATAATTACCGATAGCATGTTTGAGTTTAAAAGCGACGAGGAGATAATAGACAGTCTGAATTTTCCTGAAGTTATAAAGGATATGCTGAAGGAGAATAACACCGTGACAAAATATGCGCAGTTAGGTGTCAGCAGCATAAAGGAATATATGATAAACTACATATCGGATTTGATATTCAATGTGATTACGTTTGTCATAAGCTTCTTGATTGTATTCATATTGCTTAGAGTAATATTCGGATTTATCTCTGTGCTTGCGAAGCTTCCGGTTCTCAAGCAGATAAATAAGACGGCGGGTGCTGTCGCAGGCTTTGTCATAGGACTCTTCGCAATATGGATTGTGTTTGCGGTGTTAACCGTATTTGGAAGCTCTGCGCTCTCTAAGGAAGTGTTTGCCGCAGTCAATGATAATGTATTTCTTACATTCATATATGATAAGAATTTCATTATGAAATATGTGCGCATTATAATGCGTTAAATGATTGAAAATAGGATATGTGTGTGTTACAATCACACAGATAATGCTTACTTTATAACAATAGTGAAGGAGAACAAATATGGAACAGTACAAGCAGGAATTTATTGATTTCATGGTAGAGAGCAATGTCTTGAAATTCGGCGATTTTACTTTGAAGAGCGGCAGAAAGTCTCCGTTCTTTATGAATGCAGGAGCTTATGTGACAGGCTCACAGCTTAAGAAATTAGGAGAATATTATGCGAAGGCTATTCACGATAACTATGGTGATGACTTTGATGTATTATTCGGACCGGCATACAAGGGAATTCCTATCAGTGTTGTTACAGCAATTGCGTATAGTGAATTATACGGCAAGGAGGTTCGCTATTGTTCGGACAGAAAAGAAGAGAAGGATCACGGCGCAGATAAGGGTGGATTCCTTGGAAGCAAGCTTGTTGATGGTGACAGGGTGGTTATGATTGAGGATGTCACCACATCCGGAAAGTCCATGGAAGAGACCGTACCTAAGGTAAGAGGAGCAGCCAATGTAGAAATCGTTGGTCTTATGGTGTCACTTAACCGCATGGAGGTAGGTCTTTCAGGTACGAAGAGCGCTCTCGATGAAATTAAGGAGAAGTATGGTTTTGACGCCAAGGCTATTGTGTCTATGAAGGAAGTTACAGAGTATCTTTACAATAAGCCATGCCACGGAAGGGTTCTTATTGATGATGAGATAAAGTCAAGAATAGATTCATATTATGAGACATACGGAGTGAAATAGTTGGAGGTGTTTTGATGAACGAAAAACTTTTTAAGAGAGTAAAGGGTTCGGGAGCAGCGGCGATAACCACGGGAATCATCACGGTGGTTGTGGGAGCAGCATGCGGAATCCTGATGATTGTGATGGGAGCTAAGCTGCTTGCGGCCAAGCCAGATACACTTTTTTAGGATTGATATATTATGAAAAAGACAAAACTTCGTTTTTCCTATAAGGAATATACAATCGGAGGAGTTCTCTCATCGGCATTGGCGGTTTTTTCACTGCTTGCATTGGGCTATAGCATATTGCTGTCATTTAGGGCGCGCGGTGAAGGCAGCATGCAGGTGGGAGCATACGGACTTTTAGCGCTGGTATTGTCTCTTTTCGGGCTTATTTTCGGGCTGTTAAGCTATAAGGAACAGGATAAGCGCTATGGAGTTTCTTTTTTTGGCACATTTATCAATGGTATTATTATTGTTATGCTGATATTATTTATACTTGTCGGGCTTTAAAAAAATACACATAAAGGAGAACTACAATGGCAAAAGTAGGTATTGTTATGGGAAGTGATTCAGACCTTCCGGTTATGTCTAAGGCAGCACAGATGCTTGAAAAATTTGGGATTGATTACGAGATTACGATTATTTCGGCTCACAGAATGCCGGATGTATTTTTTGACTATGCTTCTAAAGCTGAGGAGAAGGGAATTAAGTGCATCATCGCGGGTGCAGGAGGAGCGGCTCATCTTCCAGGAATGTGTGCGGCTATATTCCCGCTTCCTGTTATCGGTGTTCCAATCCATACGAAAGCTCTTGGAGGTGTGGATTCTCTCTATTCTATCGTTCAGATGCCAAGTGGTATTCCGGTTGCAACGGTTGCAATAGATGGAGGAGCCAATGCGGGTATTCTCGCTGCTAAGATTCTTGCAGCATCAGATGCTGAGCTTCTTGCTAAGCTTAAGGCTTATAAAGAAGAGCTGAAGGCAGGTGTTATGGCTAAGAAGGAGAAGATTGAAAAGACAGGATATGAAGGCTACAACGCATAAATAGATATATATTTACAGCTTTGAATACGATTTACAACATCATAATACAATAATGGAGGAAAGAAAAATGGATTATAAGAATTCCGGAGTAGATATTGAAGCAGGATATAAGTCGGTTGAGCTTATGAAGGAGTATGTAAAGGGAACGATGAGACCGGAGGTATTAGGTGGTCTTGGCGGATTCTCGGGAGCATTTTCATTGAAGGCAATTAAGGATATGGAAGATCCTGTTTTGTTATCGGGAACAGACGGCTGTGGTACGAAGGTTAAGCTTGCCATTATCATGGATAAGCATGACACAATAGGTATCGATGCGGTTGCTATGTGTGTTAATGATGTTGCGTGCGCAGGCGGTGAGCCGTTATTTTTCTTAGACTATATTGCCTGCGGCAAGAACTATCCGGAGAAGATTGCCATGATTGTAAAGGGTGTTGCAGAGGGCTGTAAGATGTCTGAGTGTGCACTTATCGGTGGTGAGACAGCCGAGCACCCTGGACTTATGCCTGAGGAGGATTATGACCTTGCAGGCTTCTCAGTAGGTGTGATTGACCGCAAGGATATGATTACAGGACAGGATATCAAGGACGGAGATACACTTGTTGCCATCGCTTCATCAGGTGTACATTCTAATGGTTTCTCACTTGTCCGCAAGGTATTTGAAAAAGAGCTTACCAAGGAAGGCTTAAGTACATATTATGATGAGCTTGGAAAGACACTTGGAGAGGCACTTCTTGAGCCTACAAGAATTTATGTAAAGGCACTCAAGTCTGTGAAGAAAGCGGGCGTTAAGATTAAGGGCTGCAGCCATATCACAGGCGGTGGTTTCTATGAGAATATTCCGAGAATGCTTCCTGATGGAATCAGAGCTGAGGTTAAGAAGGACAGCTATGAGCTTCCTGCAATCTTCAAGATGCTTGCCAGAAAGGGAAATATCGAGGAAAAGATGATGTACAACACCTTCAACATGGGTGTCGGAATGGTTCTTGCGGTAGATCCTGCCGATGTAGATAAGACAATTGCTGCCATCAATGAGGCAGGCGAGAAGGCATTTGTTATCGGAAAGGCTGTTGCAGGCGAGAAGGGAGTTACCGTATGCTAAGGATTGCGGTGCTTGTATCCGGTGGCGGAACGAATCTCCAGGCTATCATTGACGGTGTCAATTCAGGGAAGATACATAACACGGAGATTGCGGTTGTCATAAGCAATAACCGCAAGGCCTATGCCCTTGATAGAGCAAGGAACAACAATATTCCTGCAGAGTGTATATCTCCTAAGAGCTTAGCGGACAGAGAGGAGTTCCATAGGGCACTTCTTGCGGCGGTGGATTCATATAAGGTTGACCTTATTGTGCTTGCGGGCTTTCTTGTTGCTATCCCTGAGATTATGGTCAAGGCATATACAAACAGAATTATAAATATACATCCATCACTAATACCTTCGTTCTGCGGAAAGGGTCACTACGGGCTTCATGTCCATGAGGCGGCTCTTGGCAGAGGAGTTAAGGTGACAGGTGCAACCGTTCATTTTGTGGACGATGGAACGGACACAGGTCCTATAATTTTACAGAAGCCTGTTATGATTGAGCAGGATGATACGCCGGAGACACTCCAGAGACGTGTCATGGAGCAGGCTGAATGGGTGATACTTCCTCAGGCTATTGATTTGATAGCACAGGGGAAGGTCAAGGTAATTGACGGTAAGACTGTAATTGAACAATGATAAAATGTGCTGTCCGGACAAGAGGTGCCGGACAGTATTGCTAAAGTTTCAGACAGAAAGGAACAGTTATGAGAATTCTTATTGTTGGTAGTGGTGGAAGAGAGCATGCGATAGCATGGAAATGTGCACAGAGTAAGAGGGTTGACAAGATATTCTGCGCCCCGGGTAATGCCGGAATCGGTCAGATAGCTGAATGTGTTCCTATTACGGCTATGGAATTTGACAAGCTTGCAGCGTTTGCCCAGGAGCAGAAGATAGACCTTACAATTATCGGTATGGATGATCCTCTTGTGGGAGGAATCGTCGATGTATTCGAGGCAGCAGGACTCCGCGTATTCGGACCTAGAAAGAATGCGGCTATCCTTGAGGGCTCAAAGGCATTTTCAAAGGATCTTATGAAGAAGTACAATATACCGACAGCGGGCTATGAGACCTTTAACAGCCCGGAGGCTGCACTTGAATACCTCAAGACAGCGGAGTATCCTACTGTTTTGAAGGCTGATGGTCTTGCACTTGGAAAGGGTGTGCTTATCTGCAATACCAGGGAGGAGGCAGAGGCAGGCGTCAAGACACTCATGCTTGACAAGCAGTTCGGCTCAGCAGGTGACAGAATAGTTATAGAGGAATTTATGACGGGACGTGAAGTGTCGGTTCTCTCCTTCGTTGACGGTCACACGATTAAGATTATGACCTCGGCACAGGATCACAAACGCGCGAAGGATGGCGATAAAGGTCTTAACACAGGCGGAATGGGAACCTTCTCTCCAAGCCCGTTCTACACCGCTGAGGTTGACGAGTTCTGCAAGAAGTACATATATCAGGCAACCGTTGATGCCATGAAGGCAGAGGGAAGAGAATTCAAGGGAATTATCTTCTTCGGACTTATGCTCACACCGAAGGGACCTCGCGTGCTTGAGTACAATGCGCGCTTCGGCGATCCTGAGACACAGGTTGTTCTTCCGAGAATGAAGAACGATATTATCGATGTGTTCGAGGCATGTATTGATGGGACACTCGATAAGATTGACCTCGAGTTCGAGGATAATGCTGCTGTATGTGTTGTGCTTGCCTCAGACGGATATCCTGAGAAGTACGAGAAGGGTAAGCTTATCACAGGTCTTGAGGCGTTTGACAACAATCCGGGCTATTACTGCTTCCACGCCGGAACGAAGCTCACTGACGACGGCTTTGTGACCAACGGAGGAAGAGTCTTAGGCATCACGGCGACAGGCTCCGACCTCAAGACAGCCAGAGCCAATGCGTATAAGGCTACAGAATGGGTTTCATTTGAGAACAAGTATATGAGACATGACATCGGTAAGGCGATTGATGAGGCATAATAGAGAGCTGCCATTACAGGAATAATGGATATGACAGATAGCAGGTTATTTATGTGACATGAAGGGCGGAGTGTTCAACTCCGCCTTTTGTACAATATGGAGAAAAATATGGACAAAATCAATATCTTAGTCGCTGATGACGATGTTGAGATAGTATATATAATAAGAAAAATCCTTGCAGAGGAAGGTTTTGATGTGCTTGAGGCTTACAATGGTGAGGAAGCTCTTTCGCTCCTTTCATCCCAAAGTGTCCGGCTTGTGATACTTGACATTATGATGCCTAAGATGAACGGACTTCTTGCCACGATGAAGATAAGGGAGAAAAGCAATGTACCGATACTTATTCTGTCGGCAAAGGGGGAGGAGAGCGACAGGGTTATAGGTCTCACCACAGGGGCGGATGACTATCTTGTGAAGCCGTTTATGAGGGCAGAGCTTGTGGCACGGGTCAATTCACTTTTAAGGCGCTATATGAGGCTTGGCTCCATAGCGGAGGTTAAGCCGGAATCGGTGTTAGCCTACCATGAGCTTGAGCTTGACACAGAGGCAAAGCGCTTCAGCGTGCGGGGAAGTGAGGTGAAACTCACACCTACTGAGCTTAAGATTGTGACACTTCTTATGAAAAATCCGGGTAGGATTTTTAACGCGAAGGAGATATATGAACGGGTGTGGGACAGTGACGCTTACGCAGCTGAAAACACGGTAATGATTCATATAAGCCGCATAAGAAGCAAGATTGAGATTAACCCGGCGAAGCTGGAATACATAAAGGTGGTGTGGGGAATTGGCTATAAGCTTGAGAGAGAATAAGACAGCAGGCAGAGCTTTGCTAATTGCCGCGGCGGTGTTTCTTACCGGAGCGGTATATTTTCTCACGGCGTTTTGTGAGTGGGAGCAGGTGAGCTTTAACTGGAGCTATGATTATGGGTACTGCCTGCCGGTGGGGCTTGGTTTTATAGTCCTTTTTATTCTAAGCTTCACGCTTGCGGGCAGCCTTTTTAAACATGCGAAAAGCAGTATGATGATGGAATTCAGAGCCCTGATTATGGCTCTGTCACTGATGACGGTCTTGTTGTGGATATACATTTATTACAACTGTGCCGGAGGATGGTATCATATTGATTTTATCAATGTAAATATAGAATTGAATCTTAAAAGAAGATTTGCCATGTATATGCTGTGGTTTCTGTGCATGCCGGCGGTTTATGTACTGCTTCTTATGCTGCAGGGATTTGCTGCACAGATACGCGAGGGTGTACTGTTAAAGAGCAGCTTTGTCTATAGGATTGCACATAAGCGAGGCAGGACAGAGAACATGAGAAGCATGGCGTGGTTATATATGCTTATCGCCTTTGAATGTATGTTGCCGCTGGCACCGGTGCTTCTTGGAATAGGGATAGGGCTTATATATATGGTAGATTACAAGCTTGCACCACTTATGATATGCCTGCTTGTCCTGTTTTACTTCGCCGTCTTTATGACAGCGTATTATCTGCTGATTAACGGAAAACAGTCCATGGTAAGAAACGCCGACAATGCAATGCGGGAGGCGGTCGAGCGGGCGGTTGCGGGAGAGAAGCTCAAGGTGGAGCTCATCACCAATGTGTCGCATGACCTCAGAACTCCGATGACTTCGATAGTGGGCTATGGTGAGATGCTTGAGGGCATGGAGCTTTCGGACGAGGCAGATGAGTGCGTAAGGAAATTAAACCACAAATCGCGGTATCTTTTGTCGATGCTTGAGGATGTGTTTGATATGTCAAAGATGGCGACCGGGAACGCGGCGCTCAATATGGAGGAGCTCAACCTTGTGATGCTCTTAAACCAGACCATAGCAGAGTGCGATGACAGGCTTGAGAAGTCGGGAAGAAAATTATGTGTGGATATCGACAGCGACAGTGTGCTTGTGAGGACGGATGGGAGCAGAATACACAGGGTATTTTCCAATCTCCTTGACAACGCGGTTAAATATTCGCTCGCCGGAACCAGAATATTTGTCACAATGAAAACGTATGATGACAGAGTCTCTGTAGAAATTATGAACACTTCGTCATACGAGATGAATTTTACGCCGGAGAGGATAACCCAGAGGTTCGTGCGCGGAAACAGCGAGTGCACAGGCGAGGGGAGCGGAATAGGACTTGCCATCGCAAAGACATACACTGAGGGTGTGGGCGGCAGCTTTGACATAAGGCTGAAGGGCGATTCCTTCAGCGCGGTTGTGACCCTCCCGCTAGAGCATTAGGGCATATTAGCACTTGAAAGAAAACTGAAAGATTTTCTAATAATTTATGAAAGTATTGTAATTTACCATGATATCAACTTAAATTCAGGGGGAAGATATAATGTTAAATTTTTTATTCTCATTTTTACTGCCTTTTCTGGTGGTCATAGCCGGGCTTGCGCTGAGAGGAGCAATGCCGTTCGGCGATGGCAGTCTTTTGGCGATAGATGCGTGGGGACAGTATTATCCCATGCTGTGCGCGATGAAGGAGGCAATAAAAGGCGGTGAGCTGTTCTGGTCATACAAAGGGCTGCTGGGTTTTAATCTGTGGGCGCAGAATGCGTATTACACCAACAGCATATTGTGGCTGCCGTTATATCTGCTTCCGGACAGGTTTATGATTGCCGGGATAAATATATTTGCAGCAATCAGAATAGGGCTTGCGGGGCTCACCTGTTCCATATATCTGTACGGCTGTACCACCGTAAAGAAGCCGCGCGGTGTAGACATGAAGCTGTCGGTGTTTTCGGCAGCCTACGCGCTGTCGGCATACACGCTGGCTTTCATTAACCAGTTCATGTGGATGGACGCGGTGATATGCCTCCCGCTCGTCATAAAAGGTATTGATAACATACGCTCAAAAAAAGGCGGAATACTCTATATTGCTGCGCTCTCATACACAATCATATCCAATTTTTACATCGGATATATGGTGTGCCTGTTTTCTGTGGTATACTTTGCCGGCTGTGCCATCGGTGCTAGAATGTCATTGAGACAGTTGTGGGAAAAAGTGTGGAGATTTCTGCTGTACTCACTGATTGCCGGGGCAATAAGTGCCGTGTACACAGTGCCGGCTTACTATGCCATAAGGAATACGGCTGCTTCGGGAGCAGGATTTGGCGGCAAGATAGAGTTCTACCATCCGGTGTCGGAGGTGCTTGCGGGATTTCTCCCGTTTCAAAAGATTTCCCTTGTGTATGAGGTTCCGAACATATACTGCGGGGCTGTGTGTATTCTGTTGTGTATATTATCTTTTTTTATACAGAAAAATATCAGGAAGAGAATCTGCATTATTTCAGGCTGTATTTTATTCTATTTATCACTCAACTGTAATATCCTTGATTATGTATGGCATGGCTTTCGCTATCCGAACCAGCTTCCGGGAAGATGGAGCTTCTGCCTGATTTTTCTTATTGTGAAGCAGGCGTATGTCTGCTGTGGTGAGCTTGAAAAATTGTGCAGGGAAAAGAATGAGTCGCGGGCTGTGAAAAAGCAGCAGAAGCCCGCGCGTGCCGGACATCGCCCGCACAGCCGATTTTCGTGGTGCGGTGTTATCGTTCTGCTTCTTTTTATAGAGGTGACTGCCAATGCGGTATATACTTTTTACAGCCAGATACGCATGGTCGACGGAAAAGAGTATTATCAGACAGTGGAGAAATATGAGAAGGTGGCTGGGGATATCAAAACGGAGGATGGCTCAGCATTTTACAGGACGGAGCTTGAGACACCGTGGAATTTCAATCCGGGACAGCTATGCGGTTACAATGGGATATCCTGCTATTCGTCAACTATGAGCAAGGCGGCTTACGATTTTTTCGTGAATATGGGAATGTCTGTCTACGCGAAGAATCTCAGCACGCGCTATGATAAAAGCTGTGCCGCGGATGTTTTTCTTGGAGTTAAATACAGGATAAATAATGACAAAGGCGAAGCGGGCTATACGAAAAACGAGGCGGCTCTTCCTGTTGGTTACAGCATAAAAGCACAGAGCTGTGAAAAATTGGTAAAGCTTTTAAACGATAAGAGCGCAGACTACGGAACAGTCAAGAGCTTTATAGATGAGAACGTGCTTGGAAAAATGTACGATATATCGGTTGGGAACGGCTGGCATGGTCTTGCTGGCAAAAATGAGTATATATCGGGGAATATAATGACAGGAAGCGGCATACTTGTCATATCACTGCCATATAATGAGGGTTGGAGCATATATATTGATGGTGTAAAGCGGAGGACGGAAAGCCTTGCCGGTTATATGATTATGACAAATATAGAAAACGGGATACACCATATCGAAATGAAGCACAGAACAAAGGGACTTGGAGTGGGAGCAGTCATAAGTATTCTGGCAATTGCGGGAGTAGGTGTATATTACCGCAGGAGAAATTGATTTAGCGTAATTTCATAAGATTCAGATGTCAAAACATGTTATATAAAACTAGCTGTGTATAACGTATTATGTTTATGCATATCACGACCTTTGGGAGAAGCTTAGATGTTCTTAGAACATCTTGCTTCGGACAACGGAGCTGAT
>OGFI01000531.1_pt1 | contig 28437 bp, 27 predicted proteins | sample 1570901 | NCBI WGS metagenome assembly OGFI01 (sample SAMEA2582018, study PRJEB24529) | metagenome | biome: Human gut stool | place: China | collected 2011 | reverse complement strand
TATGGTTGAATTTTATTTTTATATCATTTTGTTTCACATCATTGACAAATATACATTTACAAAACAACCTTAAACTTTTCACTTTGCTTTCACAATTAAAATATAATCCATGATAATGCATTAAATATCCCAAAATAGCTTTACAAATTTTACATAATGTGGTAAAATATATTTGTAAGTTATACTTTAAATTAAGTTAAAAATTTAAACTTAGAATTTATTCAGAGGAGATTGCTTATATGATGACAAAAAATGAATATGAAAAAATCCTAGTTAAAATTTTTGGAAAATGTAAGAGTGATATTATAGAAAATAATAAACTCTTAAAGGAACAGCAAAAAGAAAAGGCTAAGGTACTTTGCATACCCAGTCAAGAAGAAAAAAAAGATTATAAATTCAGTCTTCCAAAATACATTATACCAAAATTTGGCGAATTTGATGAAATAAGAATATGCGAGACTTCTTATTTTAAATATGAAGATGGAAAATGTATTAACTTTTCAGGCGTCAATGTACTTTATTATCTTGTATGTATGTATTTAAGAGCCCAGGGAAATAAAGGAATTGAAGTTTATTACAGTGCGGAATCTGAAATTATAAAATCATTTGAAAGGGTAAAAATACTAAAATCATCATCATTTATTTTCAGTTATGGAAATGAAAAATTTACCTATTACCCATTAAGTGAAATTAAAGGAACTGATCAATTTAAATTTGACATTCCTCCATGTATTTAATGCAGAAAAAGTCGGATGAAATTCATCCGACTTTTTATTTTGATGCCATATCAATTAAATTTTCAAGAAGAGAAATAACTGTTGTAATGCCAACTCCACCAGGTACAGGCGTAACATATTTTGCAACATCAAGAACATTTTCTGTATCAACATCACCTATTATTTTACCATCAATTCTATTTATACCAACATCTATTACTATTGCATTTTTCTTTACCATATCACTAGTTATAAGATGAGGAACTCCTGCTGCAACAACCAAAACATCTGCCATTTTAGTATATTTTTTCAAGTTTTTAGTCTTAGAATGGCATGTAATAACAGTAGCGTTTTTGTTTAACAAAAGAGCCGACACAGGCTTACCAACAATAATACTTCTCCCAACAACAACTGCAGTTTTTGATGTAAGATCAACTCCAGTACTTTCAATAATAGACATTATCCCTCTAGGGGTACAAGCTACAATTTCAGGTTTTCCCATAAGCAATTTTCCTATATTTAAAGGATGAAAACCATCAATATCTTTTTTTGGAGAAATTGATTCTAAAATTTTTCTTTCATCAAGATGTTTAAATACTGGAAGTTGAACCAAAATTCCATGAACAGAATCATCCTCATTTAATCTATTAATTATATCAAGCACTTTTTCAGTAGTAGTATCTTTATCAAGCATATACTCAATTTCTTCAACTCCAAGTTCACTACACATTTCTCTTTTCTTTCTCACATAAATTTTAGAAGCATCTAAATCATTTGCCAAAATTACTGCAAGCTTCGGTACAATTCCATTTCTTTTTAATTCGTTTACTTTCTTTTTTAAAAATATTTTTTTATTTTCAACAATACTTTTTACATCAATTAAAATTCCCTTTTGTTCACTCATCCAAATCATCCCTTCTCAATAAGTTCATCAATAACATTCTTTAGATAAAAAGCTGCTGTTTTAGGTGCAACTTTTGTAGGAAGCGCCAATGCCCATGTAGTATTTAAGTCAAGTTCTTTAGCAGCAGTAAAATCTACTCCTCCAGGACTTGAAGCAAGATCAATAATTGCACAATCCTTTTTTAGTAACATAAGTCTTTTCCTATTTAAAACCAAACTTGGAATTGTATTAAAAATTATATTCATTTTACCTAAATAACTATCGATTTCCTGTAATTTTATACTATTATATCCCATTGCTTCAATAAATGCAATATCTTTTTTATTTCTCGCCTCACAATAAACATTTGCACCAATTCCATACAACATCTTAGAAAGAACTTTACCTATATTTCCATACCCCATTACTAATACATTTGACTTATGGAGTGTAAAATTAGTCATATTCATAGCTACAGAGATTGCCCCCTCTGCCGTTGGTATTGCATTTGAAATAGAAACTCCATCTTCATTTAAAACATCAAAAAATTTAATACTAGCTTTTTTTAATTTATTTTTTATATTATTTGAAATTGCACCAGCATATAGCACTTTAGATGAATTTTCTAAGCTTTTAATTAACTCCTCGCATCTAAGCACCTCGCCATTTACTTTAACATCATCCTTTGAAAAAGGCGTTGGACCAATAATCACATCTGCACTTTCAAAACTATAAAGTTTACCCACATCATCCAAATACAATTTTCTCAAAAATTTACTCCTATCATCAGTACCAAGAACACAAATTTTCAAATCACAAATATTATTCAACACACACACCTCTACCCTCCAGTATATTACAGCCACCCCTCATTTATGCCAGAGTTAGTTTTGTAAAAAATCATAAAATATGATTTTTTTCCTTTATTCGACAAAACTAGACTCTAAATTTAGCTTCATTTTTCTTTTAAACTAAAACTTTCTTTGATATAATGAGGGTATATATTCCAAAGGAGGTTTTTATGCAATACAAAACATACACTTTTAGAGCATATCCAAATAAAACTCAGGAACAATTGATGTATCTAACGTTTACTATGTGTAGAAAGATTTATAATTCTATGTTAAAAGCTATCTTAAAAAATTATTCAAGTTATATATATGAAGTAGAAAAGTGTATATCAAATGAAAAATCATTTGATAGTAAAAAATTCTCAAATTCTCACAAAATTCCAAAAGTATCTACTTTGAAAAAGCAAAATGAAAATTATAAAAAGGTAGATTCACTTGCACTATGTGCTGAATACAGTAACCTTGTAAGAGGTATGGAACTTTTTTATAGGGGTCATTCCAAGCTTCCAAAATTCAAAGGCAGAAAGGATAAAAATTCATATACAACAAGCCAAGTAAATAATAATATACGAATAAATAAAAATAAAATTCGTTTACCAAAGTTAGGCTTCATAAAAGTAAGAGGAATGAGAGAAATTCCATGTAATTTTAAGATAAAAAGAGCCATTATTTTTGAGGATAAAAAGGGAAAGTTTTACATTTCTATAATTTTTGAATATGAAGAGTCGTGCAATAAAAGAACTATTATAAATTCTAAAGTGATAGGATTAGACTTTAAAATAAATAATATATTTGTATCAAGTGATAATTTCATTCCAGAATTTTCTACAAGATTTTTTTATCTTTTACAAGATATATCGAAACTCCAAATAAAAATAAATAAAAAAAATAGATTTTCTAAAAATTATTGGAAATCTATAAATAAGCTTAGAAATTTACATAGAAAAATTGTTAATATAAGAAGTGATACGTTAAATAAGCTCTCTAGCTTCCTTTATAAAAATTATGATTTGGTTATAATTGAAGACATTTCGATACAAGAAATTGTTTTTAAACTCGGAAATGGTAAAAATACGTATAATACAGGTTTTATGCTTTTTGTAAAAAAACTGCTTTATAAATTTAATGAATATTTAATAAAAGTAAATAAATGGTTCCCTAGTTCAAAAAAATGCTCTAAATGTGGAAAAAGAAAAAAGAAATTAAAAATTTCACAAAGAATATATAGATGTAAATATTGTGGTTTGGTTATAGATAGAGATTTAAATGCAGCCATAAATATAAAAAATGAAGGTATACGAATACTTAAATAAACAATTATGCACTGTGGGGTACACAGGGTGAGCGTTCTAACTACACTTTTTAGTGATTATCTACGAATTTAGTAGTATATACTACATACTAAAATGCCAAAAATTCTAACTCAAGTTCATATATTATAAAAAATCCTTAAGGCTGAATTTATTTTTTTTGATATTTTTCCAACCTTAAGAACATATATTAAAATTTTACAAAACTAACTCTATAGCATCGGGGCAAATGCTGCCACTACTGCTTCTGATATTTTGATTAATTTTGATCTTTGCTTCCAAGTATCTAGATCTATTTCTTTACAATTTGTAAGCATTCTTTGAAAATCTTGTTTTACTTTTTCTTCTTCTCCTGTATTATATGTCCAAACAATATCTTCAAAATTTAAATGCATACTTCTAAAGTCTAAATTTGCTGTTCCGACTATTGATGTATTATCATCTGCAACAAAAGTTTTGGAGTGTATAAAACCTGGTTTATATTCATATACTTTTACTCCTGCTTCTAGTAAAACTTCATAGTATGATCTTGTTGCAAGATAAACTAATTTTTTGTCTGGAATGTGTGGTACAATTAATCTTACATCTACTCCTGCTCTTGCACTATTTAATATTGCTGTTAGTAATTGTTCACTTATTATAAAATAGGGAGTTGTCATATATACATAATCTTTTGCATAGTTTATTGTTTGGATGTATGTATTTTCTATTGGTAGTTTACGATTATCTGGCCCATCTGCAAGTGGTAATACATAACCTTGATTATTTTTCTCACTTTTTAATTTTCTCTTATACCAGTTATACTCAATATTTTTGTTAGTTATGGTTTCTAAGTTCCTTAAGAACATTATTGCAAAGCTCCATACTGCTTCACCTTCTATTTTTATTCCAACATCCTTCCAGTGTCCAAACTTTGATACTAAGTTAACATATTCATCAGCTATATTTACTCCTCCTGTATATCCATATTTTCCGTCAATTACTACAATTTTTCTGTGGTCCCTATAATTTATATATCCACTTAAAATTGGCGAAAATGGATTAAATTTGTATAATTCTATACCTACTGCTTCTAATTCTTCTTTTATATCTTTGTTATTTTTAAAAAGACAACCTAATGAATCTATTATTATCTGAATTCTTACACCCTGTCTTGCTTTTTCTTTTAAAATTGCAAATACTTCATCCCATAATTTTCCTTTTTCTAGTATGAAAAATTCAATCAATATATACTTTTGAGCTTTCATTAAGTCTTTTTTTAATGAATCAAAAAATTTTTCACCTATTTCAAAATATTCTACTCCTCCATTTTCATATAATGGATATCCTGATATTTTAGTCATATACTCTATTTGATTATATTTGTATTTATCTGTTTTCTTTATTTTTTCTAATATATTCTTTGAGTCTTGAAGTAGATTTTCAGAATATACTCTTACTTTTCTTATTTCTAGTTCTTTCTTCATTCGCATTTTACTTCTACCCCAAAGTATATATGCAAGTATACCAACTATTGGTACAAACATTATAAATATAATCCAAGATATTTTGTAGGCTGCGCTATCATGATGGTATATAATATAAAGAACTGTTGCTATTTTTGCTATTATATATACAACTCTTGCATACATATATATTACATGTGCCGTTGTATATAAAAGAAGCATCCCTACAATTTGAATTAAAAATAAAAAAATTACTATTAGAATTTTTATAACAGTGACAAAAATGTTCTTTTCGCCTTTTCTTTTTTTATTACTGGCCATATAATTCCTCATTTCTATATTACTATTTTGTATTACAAGTTCTTGTATTATTCAGTTAATCTAAATATCCATATTTTTTATAAAAATCATTTTTAAATTCTAAAAGGCTATCTTCTTTAATTGCTTCTCTTACATTTTCCATTAAGTTTACAAGGAATCTTAAGTTATGTATAGAAAGTAGACGTGCTCCTAGAATTTCTTTAGCCTTAAATAAGTGATGTATATACGCCCTAGTATAATTTTTACATGTATAACAATCGCAGTCTGGATCAAGCGTAGTAAAATCCTTTATATGACATGCATTTAACATGTTTAATTTTCCATAATGAGTAAGTGCACTACCATTTCTTGCCATTCTTGTTGGAAGTACACAGTCACACATATCTACTCCTGCAAGGGCTGCTTCAATTAAATAATCTGGTGTTCCAACACCCATTAAATATCTTGGTTTGTCCTCTGGTAAGAGTGGTGCAGTATATTTAAGTATCCTTAAAAATTCTTCTTTAGGTTCACCTACACTTATTCCACCTATTGCATAGCCAGGAAATCCAATATCTATTGTTTCTTTGGCACTTATCTTTCTTAAGTCCTCATACATACCACCTTGTACAATACCAAATAGAGCTTGTTTTTCTGTATTTTTATGATAATCCTTGCAACGTGCTGCCCATCTTAAAGTTCTTTCCATAGAATTCTTAACATAATCATATGTTGCTGGATAAGGTGCACATTCATCAAAAGCCATCATAATATCTGAGCCTAAACAATTTTGTACATACATTGAATCTTCAGGTGCCATAAACTTTTTAGCTCCGTCTATATGTGATCTAAATTCTACTCCTTCTTCTGTTATTTTTCTTATTTTACTTAAGCTAAATACTTGAAAACCTCCACTATCTGTTAAAATATTTCTATCCCAGTTCATAAATTTGTGAAGTCCTCCTGCTTCTTTAATTAGCTCTGCACCTGGTCTTAAAAATAAATGATATGTATTTGATAAGATAATATGTGAGTGAATCATATCCTTCATTTCATCAGGTGTCATTGATTTTACTGTTGCTTGTGTTCCAACTGGCATAAATACAGGTGTTTCAACATCTCCATGAGGAAGGTGCAAAACTCCAAGCCTTGCTCCTGTATTTTTTTCTATTTTCTTTACTTCAAAATTTAACGCTTCCATTTTTCCTCCTTAATTTATATAAAAGATATCCTTGTAACACTTGTTAACAAATAAATATAATACGAAAGTCCAGAAATAACAAGAAATGTAAGTGTTAACGCTATTAATTTTACTAAGTTTATTCTAAATGATTCAGGGCTTACAGTTTTGTTTATAAACATAATAACAGCTGTAATCTCTAAAATTATTGATGTTCCAATAACACTAAGTGCTGCTATAGCTTGCTTTTTATTTACCATAGTTATAACTTTTGCTGACTCTGGCACATTTGAGTTCTCATCTATATTAACAAACTTATACAAAACAAAATATATTGCAACAAAAATTATTAGTATAATTAGAACCTTCTTAATCCATTCTTTCATTTTTACCACCTCAAAAAACACTAGTGTTAGTTTTGTAAAAAATAATTTTTTACAAAACTAACTCTAGGGCTATGATATGAACATGCAATCACCAAAACTGAAGAAACGATATTTTTCTTCTACAGCTTTTTCATATGCTTGCATTATATGTTCTTTTCCTGCTAATGCTGATACTAACATAATTAATGTTGATTCAGGTAGATGAAAATTTGTAATTAGTGCATCTAACATTTTAAATTTATAACCTGGATATATAAATATATTGGTATCTTTTGCCATAGGATGTATTATTCCGTTATCGTCTGTTGCGCTTTCTAGTACTCTACATGAAGTTGTTCCTACTGCTATTACTCTACCACCTTGTTTTTTTGTATTATTTATTACACTACATGCCTTCTCATCTATTACGAAGTATTCACTGTGCATTTGATGCTTTGTTACATCATCGACTTTTACGGGCCTAAAGGTTCCAAGTCCTACATGAAGCGTTACATATACTATATTTATTCCATCACTTTCAAGTTTTTTTAATATTTCTTGTGTAAAATGTAATCCTGCAGTTGGTGCTGCAGCTGATCCTACATGTTTACAGTATACCGTTTGATACATATTTTTATCTTCTAGTTTTTCTGTTATATATGGTGGTAGTGGCATTGTACCTAATTTATCTAATATTTCATTAAATATTCCATCATATTTAAATTCTATTACTCTTTGTCCATCTTCTAGTATATCTTTTACTTCTGCTCTTAATAATTTTTCGTCAAATATTATTTCAGTTCCAATCTTCATCTTTTTTCCAGGCTTAACCAAGCATTGCCATCTATCATTTTCATTTTGTTTTAATAAGAGTACTTCTATAGCTTCTTCTTTTCCTTCTCTATGTCCAAAAATTCTTGCTGGCATTACCTTTGTATCATTTAAAACTAGAGTGTCTCCTTTTTTTAAATATTTTCCTATATTTTCAAATATTTCATCTGATGTTTTTCCTGTTTTTTTATCAAGTAACATCATTCTTGCTTTTTCCCTATTTTTTAATGGAGTTTGTGCTATTAATTCTTTGGGTAAATAATAATCAAAATCGCTTGTTTTCATAATAATTTTATCTCCTTTATTTTACATATTATAACATAAATATACAAAAAAATAAACCCAAACCACTAAACTTTTATTTAATATTTTTTTACTAAAATTTATTTTTATTTTTTTGCGTATAAGTATTTACATATAAAAAAATTAATGTTAGAATATAAGTAGAGATAACGAATTTTATGAAAATCTACAAGCATTGATACGGGAATCGGGAATCATACTTTGTGTTGAATGCTCTTTTTATCAGAGAATCCTAATGAGTATTGACAAGATGCCCACCTTTATATAAAGGGTTTTATCATTTATCGTTATCTCTTTTTTATATGCATACAAAAAATATGGTGCCTAAAATGGCACCATATTTCGTTATGATAACTACGAATAATTTATTGTTTTATACACTATCTGTCCATTTTTGTGATCTTTACCAGATAATTCTAAAGCTCAAAACTTTATAACTGTTTTTCCATTAAAGTCATTTATTTTAACAAATGTATTTGCAGTGCAAGCTGCAATTTCACATTATATTGAATATACAATTAAATCAGTATAACATTACTTTTCCATATTTACTTTAATCAATATTTGCATTCATTATCAAATATAAATTTGAAACAAGTTTTCTGCAATGATGTTCCTCCTGAAGCAGTAGAACACTTTATTCATATAAGTAACAAGTCATAAAATTCTACAAAACTAGACATCAATTTTATACTCAAATTTATTGAATTATATTATTATCTATTATATAATACATATTGATATACACTGTGGGGTACACAGGGTGAGCGTTCTAACTACACTTTTTAGTGATTATCTACGAATTTAATAATACCTTTTTTATCTTTTGGAATTGGATACTATTATTAAAATGCCAAAAATTCTAACTCAAGTTATATTTTTTATCAAAAGATCTAATTTATTTAAACAAAATTTAGCTGTAATATTATGTTTTTTAACACAAAAATACAGCTAAGACTTTTTACACTTTTTAGATTATTTTATCATAAAATAAATATTAAAATCAGAATTAAAATCAACATTTAATACTAACATTCAATATTAACACTACATTTTTTACAAAACTAACTCTAGATTTTGAAGATGGTTTTTAGTATTAGTTTCATGAATTTTCCTGGTTTGTAGACTACAATTTTCATTATATATACCTCCTTTAGCAAAAGAGCCATGATATGCCTAGGGCTACTAGTGCTATTGCAACTACTGTTACCCAACACCATACTGGAAGTAGTATACTTATTGCTACTCCTACTCCGAAGGCAAGACAAAATAATCCTATTGTTTTTCTAAATGCGCCCCAGAACAATTTTTTCACCCCTCTTTTGACAAATAATATAAAATATTGTAAAATATTTAATATATATTATGAAAGATTTTTAATATGGTGATGCTAAAAATGAAAATTTATACTAAATCTAGTAAAAAAGATATTATGAGTATGGTTACTATACTTGAAAGTGTATATAAAGATGCTAAGTGTGGCCTTGATTATAATTCTCCCTTTTCACTTGTTATTTCTTTAATACTTGCTGCACAATGTACTGATGCACGTGTTAATGTTATTTGTCCTATTTTGCTTAGTAAATATCCTAATGCTTTAAGTCTTTCTAATGCAAATATATATGATATACAAAAAATTATTTATCCTTGTGGCTTTTACAAAAATAAGGCAAAAAGTATTAAAGGATGTTGTGAAAAAATTGTTAATGACTTTGATGGAAAAGTTCCTGATACTATGGATGAACTGGTTTCTCTTCCTGGAATTGGTAGAAAGTCTGCAAATATTATACTGCAGGAGTGTTTTGATAAAACTGTTGGAATTGCTGTTGATACTCACGTGACGAGGATTACAAGAAAAATGGGAATTTCAAATTGTGGGTCACAGGAAAAAATTGAAATGGAACTTATGAAAAAATTACCGAAATATTATTGGAATAAAATTAATCACATACTTGTTAATCATGGAAGAAAATATTGTATTGCTAAGAAACCTGATTGTATTAATTGTCCAATAAATAATTTATGTCCAAAAAATGATTAGGAGGCATTCTCCTAATCATTTTCTATTCCTAGAGTTTGAAAAACTATATCTACAAATATTTTTTCATCAACTATTTTTTTATGATTTATTAAATCAATTATCCCATATATTAAAACATATGCTGTTTCTTTTGGATGAGTTAGTTTTATAAAACCGCTATTTAATGCTTCTGTTATAACCTTTTCAATTAAATTTGCTAATCTATCAATAGTTGCATAAACCATACTCATATATAGGTCTTTATTTTTTTTATTATTAAATTTTTCAAGTGGACTTGTATTATCTTTATATAATTTAACAAGCAGCTTAATAGTTGTCTCTATTTTTTCTTTCCAGTTATCATATTCCATTTGGATACTATCAACGCTTTTTTCAAGTTCCTTACAAAATGCTTCTACATATTCGTTAATAATTATTTCTAGTATTTCTTCTTTACTTTTAAAGTAATAATAAAATAGTCCCTGAGCCATTCCAACGCTTTTTACAATGTCACGTATAGAAACATTGTTTACACCTTTTTCATTTATAAGATTTTTCGATATCTCTACTATTTCCTGTTTCTTTTTTGTTGGTATTTTTTTACTATCCATAATATACTTATATGATAATATTTAACAACTTAAATATATCAATACTCTCCTTTCCTTATTCATTTTTATATAAATATTTTATATAATCTAATTGTGGTAACTGTGGATTTTTAATTTTTCTTATGGTATTGGTTAGATATGTCTTTAAACCTTTATTCCTCACAAGTTTATAAAGACAAATACTCATGTAAGTGGTCGTGATTATTATTTTAAAAGTAGATGTTTATATGTACTCTTATTTTGACAGTATAAATACTGCTAAATACTCATTTGACCTATATATTACCTGTTTTTAAACTTGATACTCTATCAAAAGATAAAATTAAAATTGATTTAAAATATACTGCTTATTACGGAAAAAACATCAATTCATATCTATTTTCTTTAAATTTTAATATTGGTATAATTTAAAAAATATTACAATTTAAAACGTTCTGAAGGCAAATCTCACTATTGTGATTTAGGACATATTTCCCATAAATAATTTGTATCATATTTAAAATGTAAAAGGACAATGTTGAATCTAATTTAGATTAACTAAGATATTATCTTTCAATGTTCTAACTTGTTTTTAAAAATATTTCAATAAATTTCTACTCTTCTATTAACTTTTCATAGCGAATTCACTTACCTAAAGTGATTTCCCCATTATGACAGGTTTATCATCATATATATGAATATTGTTATTTATATTACAAATTATTGTAACTATTTTCCTAGGGTTCTCTACTCCTTCAAATCCTATTCCATTTTTCATTTGTTCAATTAAATTATTTGCATAAAAATTAAATATTAGATCTCCATAGTTCTTTTTTTCTCTTACAATTCCAATATGTTCTATATTAGATATATTTCCCATTTTAAAACCATTTTTTGAATTGTATAATGCTATTTTTTTATTTGTTACAAAGTATTCGTTATTCTTGTTTACATGTTTTAAAAAAATATTATAAATCAACCCATAAAGTAGACTAATGGTTAGTATACACAAAATAATAAAAATTATTACAATTTCAATGGTTGCCCCAAATATTTTTATGACTATTATATTCAATATAAAAAATAATAATAACACCAAAAGGGCCAATAAAAATCTAAAATATTGTTTACTTGTTTTACTAACATCAGAAAATCCATGAAATAATATTCTTTCATCTTTATCTAATTTTGTTATAAATTCTTCTTCCATCTCTATCTTATATGATATATTTAGCAACTTAAATATATCAATACTCTCCTTTTCTTATTCATTTTTATATAAATATTTTATACAATTTAATTGTGATAACTTTGTACTTTTAATTTTTCTTATAGCTTTAAATATTTTAAGAAATGTATTATCACAGTCCTGATCTTAATTATTTATTGGTTAGATAATTCTTTAAACCTTTACGCCTCACAAGTTTATGAAAACAAATACTCATGGAAGGGTAGTCCATGGTTATTATTTTAAAGGTAGGTGTTTAACTGGTGCAATTTTAGCCTGTATTGGTGATATTAATAGTTTAAAATACTCATGTTAATATTACTATTATACTTTAGGACATGTTGACCATATATTATTTCGTATCATATTTAAAATATTGAAGGATAGTGTTAAATTTAACTTGTATAACTAAAATATTTCAATAAGTTTCTATTTTTCTATTGGCTTTGCATAGTTTGTCCCCTTATACAACATATTTTAGCACAGCACTTTAATTATGTCAATAATTAAAGTGCTCATATTTGAGTAAATCTACATTATTGGTATACTTATATAAAAAGTCGTTCCCATATTATCACTGTCAAAGCTTATTTCACCATTAAATTCACCTTTTATAACAGAATATGCTAAATATAATCCTAGTCCTGTTCCAAATGTTCCTTTGGTTGTAAGTATGTTTTTAAAAATATATGGTTTTATTGCTGGATCAAGACCTCCTGCATAATCTCTAACCTTTATTAATGCTGTTTTATGAGGCCCTTTAGATAAAGATACATCTATTTTTCCTCCAATATCTCCATATGCCTGTGCAGCGTTTACAACCAAGTTTGTTAAGACTTGACCTAATTTTGTAGGATCGCCTTCTATAGATAAATCATCCTCTATTGTAATATTGAGTTCTGATTTGTTTTTGCATACCTCATGATATGTTATTACTTTAATATCATTAATGACTTCACTTATTTTAAAATTAACTTTTGTTGTTCCACCTAAATTTCTTATTTGATTTCTCATACTGTTTACAATATTAATTATTTTTGTAGCACAATTATCCATTCTTTGTAAAATTTCTTTTTCGGATTCATTTCTATCTGGATTTTGATTTAACATAGTTATGCCTGTCTTTATTGCTGAAATTGGTGTGTTTATATCATGTGCTACTCCGCCTGCAAGTTCACCGATTGATACTAGTTGTCCCTGTTTTACTATTATTTCCTGTTTTTCTTCTATTTCTTTTATATCTAATTTATGCTGCGTTATATCTTTAAATAAAAGTAAAGTTCCAATATATTGATTTTTATTTTTTTTAGCTTTTATAGGGTGAATATCTACTTCAAAGAACTTTTCATCATTTTTATACCTAAAGTTATATTCTACATTTTGCATTGTGTCATTTTTTTTGGCTTGTTTAATTATTTTTTTTAGTTTATTTATATCAAACAATTTATTTTTAGATATTAATTCAAATAAGTTCTTTTCTTTAGAAAATTCCTCCAATTTTGAAAATGTTTTTCTAAATGTTAAGTTAGAATCTGCTATTGTTCCGTCATCTGAAATAACAACAAAGGCGTCTGACATAGTATCTGTTACTGTTTCAAGTGCAACAGGCGTAATATTTAAAGCTTTGTATTTTATTATAGCTATCATGTAAAAAATAAGTGTTATACAAAATAGTGTTGGTGTTATGTATATTGATATATTTATTATTCTTGCTGTGCCTAGCATATTAACAACTAATGGTATTAAACTTCCAATTATAATTAATGCCGTTTGCCTTGTAAAAAAGCCTGATTTTTTTATTGATATATTTATCATTTTTACCATAAATATAAATGCTAAAGTATATGAATATATAGTATTAATGTAAAAAGCTGGTCCATATATAGTTTCATAAAATTTAATTGAATAAACTTTATAAAATAAGCTATGTAAATCATTTGTCCATAAAATAATTAAACACATAATAGGAACTATATACAAAAGAAACCATTTTTTATTAAATTTAATATTATTATCGTTATAGTAAAAAGATAGCACTATCAAAGTTGGAAATAACAAGCATATTCCAATATATGTAATGTAATCAAAATATATAGGTTTTATATTAAAATTAAAAGCAATTGATACTTTTTGTAATAATAGTCCAAAACACCATATTATTAAAAAAACAAATAGCATTGACATTACATTTGAAAGTTTATTTCTTTTTAAATTTAACTTCATTGCTATAACAAGTACAACACTTACTAATATAGCAATGGTAAGTAATATTTCTTCCACTTTTTTCCTCCTTATTCTATATTTTCTATGCACTTTATTATATATTTATCCTCAATTTCAGGCCACTCAAACCCTATCTTCTTTAAATATGAAATTGTATAATCACATTTAATTTTAATATTTGATAAATAATTTAGCTCGTTATTTTTTCCAAGATCATTAATTATTCCAGCTAATATATCTCTTTTATTTGAGTGAGCAACTTGGGTTATTTTCTTTGCAAATTCTTCTGGTGTTACAATTTTAATTTCTATATTTTCTTTTTTTAATATTTCAAAAAATCTTTTTATACATACATGTTTATTATCATATAAATGAAACATATTATGTCTTGTATTAAAATATTGCATAATTTTTATAATTGCCTCTGCTGTAACATCAACAGGTGTAAATTCTAAGTACATATCTTTGTTATTTTCAGGAAATATTTTTAATGAAATTAAAGTTTTTATTCTATTTGCAAAAGCGTTATCTTCTGCATTATACTGAAATTTTAAATCACTATACCTATTTGTTAAATTTCCAATTCTTACAATATTAGCCTGTAAGCCTTTTATCATGTAATCAAGAACTATTTGTTCTGCCTTAAATTTTGTACATACATATACATTTTCAAGATTTTGGTTTTTATAAAAACATGTTTCATCAAATGTAAATCCTTTAGACTTTTTTAAATTGTAATTTGATGTTTCAAAAGCATTTCCAGATACACTTACAGTTGAAATATGTATTAGTTTTAATTTTTTTTCATAACATAATTTTGCTATTGCATAGGCACTATCTACATTTATCTTTTTAAAAAAGTTAGTATCACCATGATGTTTTACACAGGCAGCAGAATTTATTACAAAACTTATATCATTAATAATTTTACTTATTCCATCTTTTAATTTTTCATAATCTGTTATATCAGCAGTTATTGGAATAATACGATTACCGATTTCATCATCGTATTTATCTTCAAAATAAAAATTTAAAATTTCTCTTAACCTTTGTGTACAGTCTTTACCATTTTTTTCTCTTACAATGCAATATATTTTACCAGTTTCATTTTTCATAAATTCATCTAATATATGAGAACCTAAAAAACCTGTGGCACCTGTAAGCAATATATTTTTAGCCTTAATTTTTTTAGGGACATAGCTTTCATCAGAATTTGAAATTAAAACTTCATTTATATTTTGGTTATTGGCATAATTACTTTGAATTAATTCTATATTTTTTTTGTATTTAGCCTTATTAATTAGCTCTTTATCAAGAATCATTCTTTCTAAGTCGATTATAGTTGGATACTTAAATAAATCTTCATATTCAATATGAATTCCAATATTTAAAAGCTCAATTTGAATTTTTATTGCATCAAGTGAATCAGTTCCTAGTTCAAAAAAATTATCATTAACTCCAAAATTTGTCTTTTTTATAACTTTCTGCCAAACTTTATATATACTATCTTGAATTTTTGTACTTGGCATAATATTCTTTCTATTTTCTTCTACACCTACATAAGTTGAGCACAATTTTTTTCGATCAATTTTTCCATTTAGTGTCATTGGAAATGTTTCTTGCAATACAAAAATTCCTGGTACCATATATAATGGTAATTTTTTGTATAAGAATTTTATCATCGAATTTTTATCAATATCATTTTCCTTATTTCTTAAAGAATAAAAGCAAACAAGTTTATTATCCTTAAGTGAAACAATATTATTATCAATATTATCAAATTTATTTATATGTTTTTCAATCTCTTGCAATTCTACTCTTTGCCCATTTATTTTTACTTGTAAATCTATTCTTTCTAAGACACATAATTCACCACTAAAATTAAGTTTACACAAATCTCCTGTAAGGTATATTCTTTTTTCTAAAGCTTTATCGTATACAAAACTTTTTTTTGTAATTTCATCTTTTTTATAATACCCCGTTGAGACACTGTCACCTGCTATTGCAAGTTGCCCACTTATATTAATAGGTAATAATCTATTTTTTGAATCTAAAATATATATATATGTATTATCAATAGGTTTTCCTGCATTTACTGTTTTACCATCCAATTTCTTTAATGTTGACCAAATTGTAGTTTCACTTGGACCATAGACATCATATATTTCTGCATTTGTCAAAATTCTTAAATTATCTACGATATCTTCTCCTACTATTTCGCCACCTAGTAATATTTTTTTTATTTTCTTCATAAAAATACTATTATTATCATTTAATAATAATTTTAATTTAGTTGGTGTGGTTTGAATAATATTAACATTATTTTTTACACATAGTCTACTAAGTTCATTTCCATTGACACACTCTACTTCATTTGCAAATATCATAGTAGCTCCGTAAGATAGTGTCACCCAAATTTCAAGTCCAAATATATCAAAACATACTGTTGTTATAGACACAACATTATCTTCCTTTTTTATATTTACTTTTTTATTTATTCCTATTATAAAATTAAGTAAATTACTATTTGATATTACAACACCTTTTGGTTTTCCTGTTGAACCTGATGTATAAATTATATATGAATTTATATTTTCGGGATTAACATCTATCTTATCTAATTTATTTGAATATTTCTCACATATTTCTTCAAATTTTTGATCTGTAGCATAAATAATTGTTTCATTATTTATTTCCTTTTCTGAAATTATAATCTTTGGTTCACTATTATTAAGAATATAATTTATTCTTTCACTTGGGTATGTTATATCAATTGGAATATATGTTGCTCTACATTTTAAAGCTGCAATTAATGTCACTATAAGCTTAATATTTCTTTTCATACATATAGCAATTTTTTCATTTGGACTTACACCATTTTCTATAAAGAAGTTGGCAACTGCATTTGCCCTATTATTTAACTCTTCATAAGTTAACTTTTCATTTTCAAAAATAAGAGCTATATCATTAGGATGTTTTTTTACCTGCTCTTCAAAAAGTTCTATAACAGATTTGTCTTTTGGATAATAAGTTTTTGTATCATTAAATTCATACAAAATTTTATTTTTTTCCTCTTTAGACATTATTTCTATATTTTCTACATCAATATTTTCATCTAAAATTGCATTTTCAATTATTGCAATAATTCTAGTATGCAAATATTCTATTTCTTTTATTGAAAAAAGCTCATTTAAATAATCATAATTTATTTCTAAAATACCTGTGCTATCCATATCTAAAATATGAATTTGTAAGTCTTCATTTTGATAATTATTCCCATACCATTTTGTATCATACTTTTCCTTATCTTCAAATTCAACCCTTGCATTTTGATATGATAACATCATGCCATATAGATTATCACTAAAGTTACTTCTTTCTCTTATACCTTTTAAAGTTTTAATATATGGAAATTTTTGATGCCTAAACATACTCATAGTATTTTTTGCAATTTCATGCGCTAAATCTAAAAATTTAATATTTTCCTCAATTTTTACTCTTAAAGGTAAAGTTGAAACAAACATTCCAATCATTTGTTTTTCTTTAAAATTTGATCTATTTAAAGAAGGGGTTCCTATCACTATATCATTTTTTTCTGTTATTCTATACATATATGTAGAAAGAGCTGTAAGAAACATAACATATGGTGAAATTTTATTATTTTTACAATAACTTATAATTTTATCATTTATTTCTTTATTCAACTTTACATTATATCTACTTGATGAATTTTCTATTTTTCTAGTATTATCTTTAATTGAAACTTTACTTGAGATTCCATCCAAATACTCTTTCCAAAATTCTTCATCCTTTTTATATTTTTCACTATTTTTATACTCTTCTGTTGAATTTATATATGAAATATAACTTGGTACTTCATCTTCTATAACATTACCTGTTTTTTCTAATGACTCATAATTTTTTACAAATTGTTCTATAATTTTAGAATAGCTCCATGCATCAGATATAATATGGTGCATTTTTAAAAGTATCGAACCTTTTTCATTACCGTAATCAAGTATCTTAAAAGAATATAATTTATCATTTTGTATATCTATATCCTCTGATTTAAACTTGTTTATATATTCATTTTTATTTTCTTCATTTTCTATTTTTATAACTTCTATATTATTGTATAAATACTCTTCAACTTTTTGATATGGCTTGTTATCATTAATATATAGATGTATTCTCATAGCATCATTACTTTTAATTATATTATTTATTGCTTTTTTACAATATTCTATATTAAGTCCCTTATTTATATTGATAATTCCTGTAATCAAATTTACTTTGCTATTTCCATATAACCTATCTTCTAGCCATATATTTTGTTGTGGAAAAGTAAGACTGTATCTTTCATTCATAATATATCAACCTCAATTTCACCTATATTAACTTTATCCTACACATGTTTAGTATATCAAAAGCTAAAACTTTATTCAATACATTTTTAACAATTTTTAGTGTATTTTCTATTGGAAAATAATTACAAGATAAAGATTTAGAATAAAAAATTATAATTAACTTTATTGTTTTTAACACATAATTAAGAACTATATGAGGTAATTTATATTCACTAAGAAAAAAATCTTAAACATTTTGTAAAAACTATTGACAAACAAATTAATATATGGTAACATTATAATTGTTGCGGGTATGGTGAAACTGGCAGACACGCGAGTCTTAGAAGCTCGTGCCGCGAGGCGTGAAGGTTCAAGTCCTTTTACCCGCACCATTTTTATTTTTAAAATGTACAAGCCACTTTTGTTTGTTGGACAAGAGTTTACTATAAAATATTATTATAAGTGCGTCAGTCTTTTTTAGGATTTTTAAAGAGACTGACGCACTATTTTTACATATTATTACATTTATTTTAATAGAATAAATTAAGGAGTGGTTTGTGTGAGTATTATTAAAATGAATGATTTTTTTAAGATTTCTATTGCAGAAGCTTTCGATGAATATGAACTGCATTGTAAAGCTAGAAATTTATCTAAAAACACATTAAAAAGGCATTTGGAAGATTACAAATATTTTGACAAGTATTATGATACCTACAATATGTGTTCAACAATTGGTGAAGATATAATAAATCGGATATAAGATCTATCTTCTAAGTCAAAATATATCAGATAAAACCGTTGAAACAAGAATAAAAGGTATTCGAGCTTTTTTATATTTTTGCATGGATAAGGGGTATATAAAAAAATTTAAAATTGAAAATATAAAAACTGATGAAGCCATCAAAGAACCTTACACCGAATATGAAATGAATCTATTATTGAAAAAGCCAGATTTAAAAAAATGTAATTTTTCTGAGTACAGAAACTGGGTTTTAGTAAACTACTTTTATTCTACACGGTAATAGACTAAATACTGTTAGAAACATTAAAATAGAAGATTTAGATTTAAAGGAAAAATGTGTGTTTTTAAGAGTTATTAAAACAAGACGTCAACAAATTATTCCATTAAGTAATACGATGACTGCAATCCTTACTGAATATTTGAGATATAGAAAAGGAAATCCAGAAGATTACTTATTTCCCACTATTCAAAATAAACAACTATCGCCACGTGGACTTGAAACAGCAATCGGAGAATATAATTTAAGACGAGGTGTTACCACATTTATTTAGACATACATTTGCTAGAGATTGGATTTTAGCAGGTGGTGATGAGTTTACATTACAAAATTTACTTGGACACACAACATCTGATATGACAAAACATTATGTTAATATATATGGTAAAGATTTAAAAAACTCACAATTTTATAATCTTAATCCTCTTGACAGACGTTCTACAATTAATTCAACTATAACTATGAAAAAAGGCAAAAAATAATTTTATTCAAGCAAAAAAAAGCAACAGTTACTTAGCAAATGTAACTGTTGCTTTTCGCTTGAATTTGATGTTATTACACAGACAATGAGAGCTTATGCAATCACTCATTGCCTATCAAATTGAAAGTAGTAAATAGCTGATTTTGTATTTGGTTTGTTCACTGTCTCCTTTATAAGGATTTTCCATAAGTTCAACTCACCAGAAAGTTTAGAAATATATGGTTCTATCTTATTTTTATTCAACATATAGTTTGTTCCATTGGTTGATAAGTATATAGATATACCTAAATTATGTAATTTTTCGAGAATATAATATACTTTATCTTCTAATAAAGGTTCACCACCTGTTATGCAAACGGCTTCGCAACCAGATTTCTTAATATTTTCTATAATTTTATCAAAATTCTGAGTTGTATTTATCCCTTTATTACCATAGCAAAACTCACAATTATTATTGCACTTAGAAGTAATTCTCCAATCTATAATTGACAGTTTCATATTAGCCTCTCTAATTATTAAATAAAGTATTCCTCTGAACTATCAAATTTAGGTGCACAAATGACTTGAAATTCTACATCTTTCTTACCTAAATTCTTAATACCATGTGCCTCATTTTTTCCTGAAAAGAAAGTTAAAGTAAATGGTTCTTTACAACATATCTCCTTTTCATAATTTTCACCTATTAACAAAATATGTCCACCATCAAAAAAGAAGAAAGATTCATATCCATTATCCCTGCCATCAATATCCAATGGTCTTTGATGATAATGCTTAGATAAAGTGTGTCCACTTTCTATTCTAGCAAAAATAACATCAGCAGATAAATTACTTGGAAGATCATTATGCACGCCTGATTGCATATCATGTTTTAAAGAATAATTCCAATTCAAATCACTATGTTTTAAAAACAACATACTTAGTACACCCCCTTATTTTTTATTAAAGATAATTTAAAAAGAAATTCAAAAACACAGTACATATTGCTCTGCATAAATTTTAAATCCTCTTTTAGTTATATTTTATCACTATTTTTAGAATTTACAATAATTTTAAATAATAAAATTTAAATTTGTATAATATAACAAATTTAAATACTATTATATGTACATCATAACCATAAGATTTAATGTAAAACATGGTGAGGAAAAAATTCAAAAAGAGAAGCGATTTATATGTGGTTGTTATATTCTTAATAAATAATTTCTGAGTAGACAAAATTTATTTATCTTTTCTCTTCTTCTCTTATTTATTATATATTATACCATTATACACTACTAACACTATACATATCACACTAACGCACAACAGCGCACTACACTAATGTATTTACTGCAATTAATATTACATGTAGCCCCAGCAAGGTCTCGGGAGTTATGCCGAGACCTTGCTGGGGCGTAAAACTTAATATAAGTGCAGTAAATTGCGTTCTTTCAACGTAGGCTGTTGTGCGTTTAGGTGTACTAATAATATGTACCTTTCAAATAAGATACGTTTGCGTACATGTAATTAGCATAATAAATTTCATAGTAAATATTGACTATTTGCAATTTTAGATGTATGATTTCATTATAATTCTAATAAAGAAATAATATGACAAGATAATGATTTTATTTGTAAAATAATGATATGCTTATTTTGAGAAATGTCGTTGTCCAATTACCAGATTGACTTAGTATTTCTTAGAAGCTCGTGCCGCGATGCGTGAAGGTTCAAGTCCTTTTACCCGCACCATTTTTATTTTTAAAATGTACAAGCCACTTTTGTTTGTTGAACAAGAGTTTACAATAAAATATTATTATGAGTGCGTCAGTCTTTTTTAGGATTTTTAAAAAGACTGACGCACTATTTATTTTTACATTTTGTTCATATTCCTTAAAATATCGACCGTCCCATCTGCCATCTTTTCTTTTGTAAATGTTTCTATTTCAAAGATTATCATATTCCATGAAATTTCAAGTATAATTTTACTTTATTTAAGATTATTACCTTTTTTATTATATTAATTTTTAACTTTTTTAATAAAAATAGTTGTATTTTTTGAAAAACATGATATACTATTAATAGTTGGATATATTTTATTTGTATGATAATTTATGCTTTGTTTTGTTCGTGAAATTATTTTTCACTTTTTATTAATGTTCGTTGCATTAACTTCACCAGTTATCTTTTGTCTACAAAGAATTAATTACATTACAATATGTCACAATAATATTTGTAACTTACAAAAAAACTGAGATATGTAACTGGCATTACATACCTCAGTATAATTTTTTGGTAATATAATCATTTATTCTAGAATTTTGCGAATTGAATTGCTGATTATATACCATTTAATCTGCTCAAGGGGCAGGACAAAACTTATGTATATAAGTACTCCTGCCCTTTGAGTTTTGATTTGCTACATTCAATTTTTCCATAAGGTATTTACTAACAGCTATATCATGAACTATCCTTGCGATCTTAACATCAGTAGTCACAAAATCAAGATTAAAAACATTTTTTGCCTTGTTTGTTGCAAAATACAAAGCAGGTACACCATAGAGCTTGTATGCTCCTTTGATGTATCCTGCTTCTTTTAATATCTTTATTCTTCTGTCAACTGTCCTTTGACTTGGAAATTCTGCAAGTATTTTAATTTGTCTGCCTAACAAAAATCGCCATTTGCTTATTTGTTGCATTAGTATATAATCTCGTGAAACTATCTTCAATAACACCACCTCTATATCAATAATATTATTCTAAATTTTAATTTATATGACATAATAGAGTGGCAAAACTGCCACTCTATTATATGTTAATAAAATCTACTATAAAATGCTTCTTTGTACATATTTTTAAATTTTGAAAATTGTTCATAATATTTTTTATTTTCATCACTTATAAGCAACAAAGAATTAGAAACATCTAACTCATCAAAATAATATGATAATGAATTAGTTATATCGTCTATTATATTTAAAAGATTTTCCAAGCGAACCACTGATATTTTATTATAATACAATATTTTATCCATATTATCAGAAAACACCTCAGGAATTTTTTGAACCATTGAAAATAGCTGATTTATTGCTTTATTCCTATAATATGAACATTCTATATAATAAAATATTTTTTCATTTGAATTGATATTTTTGCATTTAAGTAAATCCATATATGTTTTACTGGTGATAATATCGTAACAAATAATATCATTAAATATTTTTATCATATCTTCAGGAGTTTCACTTGATAAGGAAAAATTTTTCCATTCGATGAATTTTTTTATTTGTTCAATTAAAAAAATGATAAAATTTATAATACCAATAATTAAAAGAATTGTCAATAATATCATAAAATAAATCGACCAAAAATTATTACTTATATGTCCATCAAATAACCTATCTATAACTATACCAATCACCAAAAAAAATAAATCTAATAATACAAAAGTTTTTGCGTACTGTTTTTGACAAATTTTTTCATATATTGCTTTTATATGTTTTTGTGTAATAAATTCCTGCCAACTATTTGGTGAATAAAATTTCATATTAAATTCCTCCTTAATTTTATAATAAGGAGCTATCAAAAGCTCCCTAAACTTTTGATAGTAAATTATAACTATTACAATATAAAATCATTTTCCTTTATTTCATTTTTAATATTAATTGCATATTTCATAGTATTTTTGGATTTATTATTTTTTATTTTAGAACAATTGTTTATTAATAATTCCAATGCAATAATTTCATCTATATATATAATTTCTGAACATAAAATTTCTCCGTTTTCACAATTATCTCTTACAAGGTATAATAAATACTTGTCTTTTTTTATACAATCAATTAATGCTTGCGCATATTTTCCATATTTAAATTTATGCATTTTATAACAATATTTACTATGTTTTTCATTTATAATGCTATACTTATTTCTAATTACTTTAATCATATTTTTAACATGACATACTTTGCCACCAGGAACTTTTGATACTATATATTGTATACCTTTTTTCTCAAATTTTCATTGGATTTTCTTACGTAAATTCTGCCAATTTCTTCAAACAAGAAATTTAACAAATCGTTTCGTGTTTTTTGGCTTCCTGAGGGAGCATAAATATAATTCATAAGAACCTCTTTAAACATTATAATCATAATTTCTTAAACAAATTTATATATGATATGGTATCACAATGTTATAAAAAATGCAAGCCTTTTAATTAATTATTTATAAGACGGAGGCAATTAACTTATTTTATTAATTTTATCTGAAATTTAGTATATCAGATATAACAAAAGTCACATAAGAAAGAGATTATCTTTCTTATGTGATTTTTTATTTCTATACTTCCTAGATGTTATAGACATCATACTAACATCAACAACACTCTACCCTATATATTTACAACATTTATATTATGTACCTTTCAAATAAAAAGTCATATTAGTAAAATAATATTCTTTGTATGTAACAAAAGTAGTACTTACTATATATACATTTTTATCAAAAACGCATTTTAAATCATCATTTTTTAACATATTTATCCATATTTCTCTATGATTTTGTATTATGATAAGAGAATTAGAAGATTTCAAATATTTATTATTCTTCAACTTTGTATTAGTTAAAAGATAAATTCAATCCAATCATTTTCAAAAACATTCATTATAATGCTCTAAAGTATAGACTCCAAGATTTCTTTTCTCGGCACAAGTATTTGTTTAAAATCGTATGCTGATTTCAACTGTTCATCATACCAATTAATTAATTCATTTATAAGATTAAGATTTCCTTCTTTTAAGTTCCATCCTCCAATTAAGTTTCCATCTTTATCATAATCATTAATTAACAACCTATTATCATCAAAAATCATAAAGTCATATAAACGAAAATTGTAACAAACGTCATAATTTTTACAATATATATTCTCTCCTAATGCACTGTTAACGTAATAAGAATAATATTCAAATTCAATATACTTAGAAATAGGATGCTTAATTAAATGAATTCTATTAAAAGATACTCCTTTAGACAATGATTTAATATAAAATGGTTTTTCACTTTCTTTTGTTTTTAAAAGTTTTTTAGTAAAAGTACTATAATCTTCATTCAAGTAATCAACCATCGCACTATTTAAACCTTCGTTATAATACTGCAAATGTTCAAACTTGCGAAATTTATTGTTCAATTCATCCCAATAATTATCAAATAAACTTAAAAGAGATTTAATATCTATATATTCACTACAATTAATATATTTTTCAAAGTTAATCATTTCACTATATCCTTTTCATCTGAAGTAAGAATGTATCTGAGTATTTTTGAAATTCTTTCATAACCACAACACTTTGCGCCTAAAGACAAATTATGCTTCATTAAATCTGTCACATCTATACCATGATTTCCATATTCCAATTCTAAAATATTTTGGTAAGGAGTTATACTTTAACTCCCTCCTCCACTAATTCCTAATCTTCTACTAAATTTCGCTCAAATACAATCTTTTTGTTTATATTATATCACATTTATCATTGTAATCAACATTTTTTCTAATAAAATTAACATTTGTATATACAAAAAATTCAAACAAATTTTTTATGAAACATTCTATTAAATTTAATATTTTACAAGATAGTACTAATAATTTAAAATTGAGTCACATATAAATTCATTTTTGCTATTATTTACAAGATTTAACAATGTTTCTATTTCAAAGATTATCATATTCCATGAAATTTCAAGTATAATTTTACTTTATTTAAGATTATTACCTTTTTTATTATATTAATTTTTAACTTTTTTAATAAAAATAGTTGTATTTTTTGAAAAACATGATATACTATTAATAGTTGGATATATTTTATTTGTATGATAATTTATGCTTTGTTTTGTTCGTGAAATTATTTTTCACTTTTTATTAATGTTCGTTGCATTAACTTCACCAGTTATCTTTTGTCTACAAAGAATTAATTACATTACAATATGTCACAATAATATTTGTAACTAACAAAAAAGCTGAGATATGTAGCTGGAAATGCATACCTCAGTATAATTCTTGGTAATATAATCATTCATTCTAAGAATTTGAGTATTGAATTACTGATTATATACCATTTTATTTGCTCAAGGGGCAGGAAAAAACTTATGCATATAAGTATTCCTGCTCTTTATTTTTTAATTTGCTACATTCAATTTTTCCATAAGGTATTTACCAATAGCTATATCATGAACTATCCTTGCAATCTTAACATCAGTAGTCACAAAATCAAGGTTAAAAACATTTTTTACCTTGTTTGTTGCAAAACACAAAGCAGGTACATAAGAGAGATTGTATGCTCCTTTGATGTATCCTGCTTTTTTATCTCTTTATTATTCTGTCAACTTTCCTTTAATTTGTCTACCTAATCCAAATAGCCATTTGCTTATTTATGTACTATATACAACGTTGCTGAAACTGAAATTGAATCAAGTCTTTGGATTTTATTAAAACCTGTATTTATCAGTTTATTATTTATTTCCTTATGTGTATAAACCTTACCTCTAGCAGAGATGATTAACATTTCAATAGCAAACATTACTTAAAATTCAGTATCTATCATACTATCATCAAGAAAAAAACTACTTAAAAATATAGTTTTCCATTAACTTTTAAGCGATTATAAATTTTTAGGTAAACAATCACAATAAAAATCGTTTTCTAGATGAATTACAACAAAAAGGAAAATATCTCTAAAATTTCTCTCTGATATATCATTATTATAGTTACCTGAATTAACTGATAAACATTAAGATAGATTATTATTTTCTATGTTTTCTTATATTATTTTTTTACTTATGGCAAATCAAATAACGCTCCCGTACATCCTTGGTTATTTTTGCAAACCTCAATAGAATAAGTACCTTCACCAACTCCAATATCAAATATACTAGAATTATTAAAATTATAATTATTGATTAAATCTTCTGCTTATGAAAGTGCATTTGAATGCATACCTTTAATAAAGTTACTTGTCAATATTGTATCATTTCCTGTTATTTAATTAAAATTAGAGACAGAACTATCAATTGTTGAGATAAAATTATCAGTGTTTTCCATTTACATTTAGTAAATCAAAGTATTCATCAATGAAATATCCATCATCATTTAATGATATTAATTTAAAATGTACTAATGCATTTAAAATTTTAGATACTTTATCTAGAGAAAAATCCATCATATTTGAAATTTATTCTAAGGATTTTGGCGAATTACCTAACACATTAAAAATACCAAGTCATTTTTAGCAAATTATCGGATATAATAATTTACATTCTTTTATCCCTCTTTAAGTTTCTGATTTTTTCTTTATTAATAATATAAAGATCATAATTCCTATTATTGTTCGTCTAAAATATAATTAATACATCTTTCTGGATTGTTTAGAAATTCTTTTGATAATATATAATTATCTGTTTCTTTATAAGATACCTTTTTAATTTGATTATCATCAATTACAAAAATGGAGGCATTTGGATATGCAAGTAAATAAGGAGAATGTGTAGATATTATAAATTGTGAACTATTCCTAACAAGATTATCAATTTGTGAAATTAATGTAAATTGATTATTTATTGACAGTGCAGCCTCTGGTTCATCAAGTATATAAATTCCATTTCCTCTAAATCTATTTAATATTATCGAAAGAAATCCCTCCCCATGTGATTGATTATGCAAAGATTTTCCCCCATAAAACTCTTTAATTAGAGGTTCATTTGCCTTAATCTGGTCTAATGCTTCAATATAACTTGCTATATTATAAAAACTCTCAGCACGCAAAAAGAAGCCATCTTTTGGTTTTATTATACCTTTTTTTATGGTTATATATTTACTGAGTATTGAATGTGAATTATAGGTGGAGAAGTTAAAATTTTTACTTCCTCCTTCGGGGTTAAACCCAAAAGCTATTGCTATTGCTTCAATTAGTGTAGACTTTCCAGCGCCATTATCGCCAGTAAAAAAGGTAACAGGTTTATCAAAATTCAATTCTTTCTTATTTATTAAATTCTTTACTACTGGTAATTCGTTTAAATATGTATCTTGGTTTTTATCTAAGTTACATATCTTTATTTTTTCAATATAATTCATAGAATACCCCTTTGCAAAAGCATAATTTATGATGGTATTATATCACAAATAATTTAAAACAACAATTATTTATTACAGAATAAATAAAATTCATACACTTTAACAAAAAATAGTTTATAACTATTAAAAACATTTTTTACCTTGTTTGTTACAAAACACAAAGCAGGTACATAAGAGAGCTTGTATGCTTCTTTGATGTATCCTGCTTTTTTATCTCTTTATTATTCTGTCAACTTTCCTTTAAT
>OGFI01000528.1_pt1 | contig 28541 bp, 25 predicted proteins | sample 1570901 | NCBI WGS metagenome assembly OGFI01 (sample SAMEA2582018, study PRJEB24529) | metagenome | biome: Human gut stool | place: China | collected 2011 | reverse complement strand
CAGCCTTCCAAGCTGGATACGTGGGTTCGATTCCCATCACCCGCTCTATTTTTTTTAAGGAAACCTTTAAAATCAGGGGTTTCCTTATTTTTTTAATCGGCTTGTACGATTGTTGAGTACCGGAACTTAGAAAGCGGTGAGTACATCTGGCGTGTGAAGGGATACACAAGAATTGTTGCGGAAAAGTTTGCAACCATGTCAGCGTAGCTTGTTTTGCTTGCGAATGTCTATGATGCCCTGATCAGCGAGAAATATTATAAGACAGCTTACTCTAAAGAGGAAGCATTCCATATGAAAAAGGTTCGTCTTTTTATGTAAAAGACGAACCTTTTCTTATCTAATCTAGCATATTTTGATTCAAAAAGCAAGAGATGTAACAACCTTTTATAATTTGCAATTGCATTGTGTTTCAACAAAAAAATAAGGAACAATGCGGAAACGAGGAACTATGAACAATGATTTAAAAACAGAAGAAATGTGTGAAAATTGGCTGATACAGCAAAAAACAAAAATTAAAAAGAGTACTTATGCAAATTACTGTTATCTGATCAGAAAGCTCATTGAACCGGAATTAGGGAAAATTAATGTCATGAAATTGAAAAAGGCATACCTCGAACAATTGGTTTTGGATTTGCAGGAAAGAGACTATGCGGATAGTACCATTTATTCTGCGCTGCGTGTGTTGAAAACGATTCTAAGAAAACATGCAGTGCAAAACGACAATTATGAGGAAATGATACATCACTGTTATCTTACCGTTCACCGTTTGGAATCTAAAGTACTGCTTGAGGACGAAAGTGCATGTATCAAAGAATATTTATTACAGAAAAATGACACATATGCACTTGGGATTCTGTTGTGCCGAAGCACAGGTATCAGAATTGGTGAATTATGTGGATTAAAATGGGAAAATATCCATCTGGACACGGGAATATTTGAGATAAAAAGGACTGTATCGCGGATTCAAAATGATAATTACAGGGAAGGACTTCCCAAAACAATGCTATATATCCGAACTCCAAAATCATTTTCATCGATCAGAACGATACCGATTCCAGATTTTTTGGAAAACTGTTTGAAAGAAAAAAGAAAACCGGAAGATTGTTATTTCCTGACAGGAACCACACGTTGTACAGAGCCCCGGAATGTGCAGAAACATTTTAAAACCATTTTAAAGCACTGTAATCTTTCTGATTATAATTTTCATTCGCTGCGTCATGGGTTTGCATCTTCGTGTCTTGAGAGTGGGGTTGAGCGTAAAACAGTTTCCTCTATTTTAGGGCATTCTTCCACACAGATTACCATGGATTTATATGTTCATGCGACATTAAAACAGAAAGCTAAGTGTGTAAATATGTTTTAAAGAAAAAGGTTCGTCTTTTACATAATAAGACGAACGTACTGAGCAGTTAATAAAATTATAACCATTATTTTAGAAAATAGGACAAGGGGTTTGATTTTGTTGCTGTATCACAATCAAAGATAAAGGAGATACAAAGTTATGAGGAAAAGACGAATGAAGTGGAATGTGTTGGCACTCTGCATGGCAGTTGTTTTAATAGTGACAATGCTGCCGACACAGGTATTGACAAAGGCAGAGACGATAGATGGTAAGGTTGAAATCAAACCGATATCATATGATATTGGAGAGAATGCTTTTAACTATCGGATTACTACGAGTGAAGAAAATGCGTATATTGCTTATTATGTGTATAATGGGAAAGAATATAATTATACAATGGATGAATTATTTAATCTTGCAAAAGAGACAACTGAGCAAAAAAATCAACAGGTAGAAGTGAAAGTTTCCGGAAATATACTTGATCTATTATATGTAGCATTAATCAGTACAGAGGGAGACTTGCTTTGCAGTCAAAGATATAATACGGCATTTAATCACATATTATTTGCGGATGATGCTGAGAATATTGAATATGTAAATGGAACATTGGATGATGTGTCTGCTGAAGTGAAAAATGGAAAGATTATCGTAAAAGATTCAAGTAATCAATCTGGTAGTGGAAGAATATGTTATACATTTACGCGTGGCATGAATGGTGATGATTTTGGTAAATTAGTAAACTGTGATTTCACGGATGGAGAAGCACAGGTTGATATATCAGATTGTATTAGTGAGTCAGGAGAATATTTATTTAAGTATTTTATTGTTAAAAATGGTGTTGTTACCACAAAAGTAAATACAGTGACATATAATTATACAAAACCTACAGCAAAATTGGATCCAATAAATATTTCTACAGTGAAATGGGAAAAAGGTATTTTGACGATTCCGGGAGTAGATAAAAATTCTCAATTGATGGGAAAACGCATTGCAGCGACATTATATAAAAGTAATGATAACGAACAATGGTTAAGAGGAACGTGTCGTGGCACTGGGCTTGGTAATTATGATACAAGAGTAGATTATAATGAATCTATAAAAGACTATAAATATTATAAAGTTGGAATTGTTGTGAAAAGCGACGATATCGATAACTGTTTAAATAGTGACGAAGTATTTACGGATATTTATGATACTACATCGTCCAGTGAAGAGGTTGACAACACATTAAAAGATGTATTAACTCAAGCAGGCGTGGATTCAGTAGAGAAAGCAGATGCAGATACTTTAAATAAAATCTATAATGAAGCAGACGAGACAAAAAAAGCAGAGATTGCCAAAGCATTAAGAGATGGATTGAAAGAAACTGATACAGCAACTCTTAGAACAGCAATGCAGACAAACAGTGATACGCGTGCAACGGTAGAAGCAATTGAGAAAATGTCTGGAATTACGGTTGCAAATGATGTTTCTGAGGATGTAAAAGCTTATATTGATACAGCAAATATTAAAGTTTTGGGTGCAGCATTGAATGCAGATGACGGGGTATCAAATGTCGGATTAAAGATTACCAAAGAAGCGGATGTTGCCACATTGGACAGCAAATACAAAAATGCAATTCCACTCGGAATTACACTGACAAATGTAAGTACAGCAGCTTCTGGACTTGCAGTTCCGGTTACAATTACAATCCCTGTTCCAAGGGGAATCGATATCCGTAAACTTGTTATTTTACATATGAATGATGACGGTACAGTCAATGAGAATTTTTCGAATGGAAATGGATATTCAGCTGATCTTAATAGCCGTACCATTACTTTCACAGTAACTCATTTTAGTACATTCATTTTTGCGGAAGCAGACGATACAAGCACGACACCGGGAAACCCGACAACACCAGCGAATCCGACAACACCGGAAAATCCGACAACGCCAGCAAATCCGACGACACCGGGAAGCTCTGTGACGAATCCGACAACAACAGCAGAACCAGCACAGAGTCAGGCAACAGAGACGGACAATATAGCTTCTGCAACAGCAGAGACCGTGACAACTTCTCCAAAAACAGGGGATAACGGCAGTATGGCAGTATTATGGATATTATTTGCCGGATGCGCGATTACAGCATTCTGTTATGCGAAAAAAAGAGTAAGAAGATAATTATCAAATTTAAGTGATTGAAAAGCCTTTGTGGAAAGAATTTTCTGCAAAGGCTTTTTAAATTTACTTGAAGAAAAGTTGCGGCTTCTATATAATCTAAGAGTGTATTCGAGAAAAATATCTATGTTTATATAGAAGAAAAATCAGAAAGAGGACATACGAATGATACAGTTTACCGGATATGATTTATTGTGGCTATTTTTTATATATTCTTTCGCAGGCTGGATTCTTGAGACAGTTGTGGCGACACTGCTTCACCGGAAGTTTTCAAACAGGGGACTGGTGAACGGGCCGCTTTGTATTTTATATGGTGTGGGAGCCGTGGCAATGTCAGTCGGTCTGCAGGAGCTGACGGGGATCTGGCTTTTTTTGTTCGCATCGTTATATGCAGCGGTGACAGAGTTTGTTGCAGGAAAATTAATCGAGAAATTTTATCACAAACGCTGGTGGGATTACAGTAAGAGTAAATGGAATCTGGACGGTTACATCTGTCTCCCGGTTTCCCTGATAAAAGGTGCATTGGGTTATGTTGTGGTGAAGTATGCCAACCGGTGGGTATTTCATCTGCTCGCAATCCTTCCGGAGCTTCTGATCCACATTATCCTGCTTGTGCTGATCGGTGTGCTCGCGGTGGATGTGCTTGCCTCTTATCTTCTGGTGACAGGAAAGAGCAGACACCCGGAAAAATGGCAGGAAGCGAACAATAAAATTGACAGCTTCCGTATCAGGCTTGGCAACCGGATCACAGGCTCAATCGAAAAGCGAATGACGAAAGCTTACCCGAAGGCAAGCTTTGTGGAAAAAATCACAAAAGATAAAACTGTTTTTGCAAAAGGCTGCGATTTTTATAAAATTGTGATGCTGTTTTTTGTGGGAGCATTTTTAGGAGATCTTACGGAAACAATTTTCTGCCGGATCACTGCTGGAGTATGGATGAGCCGCAGCAGCGTTGTGTGGGGACCATTCAGTATTGTGTGGGGACTTGCGATTGCGCTGGTGACGGCAATGTTATATAAATACAAAGACAAAAGCGACGGCTTTTTATTCTGGACAGGAACCTTTTTAGGTGGAGCTTATGAGTATCTGTGCAGTGTATTCACAGAGCTGGTCTTTGGAAAAGTATTCTGGGATTACAGTTGGATGCCGTTTAACCTGGGTGGACGAATCAATCTGTTATACTGTTTCTTCTGGGGAATCGCAGCGGTAGTATGGTTTAAAGTATTGTATCCAAAAATTTCAGGTCTGATCGAGAAAATTCCGGTTGTGATCGGAAAAACAATAACATGGCTGTTGATCGTATTTATGTGCTGCAATGTTGTGTTTTCCTGCCTTGCTTTGATAAGGTATGATGAGCGTGACAGACAGGTGGAGGCGACAGAAAGCTGGCAGGTTTACATGGACGAGCATTATGACGATGCGAAAATGGCGCGGATCTATCCGTATGCCAAGGCGTGTGAGTAAGATGAAATAGTATGTGCTTGGTGTGGAAAAGAGAGAAGCACCATGCAAAGTAATGTTCGATAGAAAACAAGAGGAAAAATAAATGAAATTAATCAAAACAGAGGAAGCCGTCGGTCATGTTTTATGTCATGACATGACGCAGATCATAAAAGGCGTCACAAAAGACGCAAGATTCCGCAAAGGACATATTGTAACCGAGGAGGATATCCCGGTTCTCTTATCTATGGGAAAAGAAAATCTCTACGTGTGGGAAAAAAACGAGAACATGCTTCACGAGGATGAGGCGGCAGAGATCCTGCGCGCTATCTGTCAGGGCGAGCATATGCATGCATCAGAGCCAAAAGAGGGAAAAATAGAACTCACCTCTGACATTGATGGAATTTTAACCGTCAACGTGGAAAAGCTTCTTGCCGTCAATTCCCTCGGCAATATGATGATCGCGACCAGACATTCCTATACCCCGGTGAAAAAAGGCACGAAGCTTGCGGCGACAAGAATTATCCCGTTAATTATTGAAAAAGAGAAAATGGAAGCAGCAAAGCGGGCAGCAGGGGAAGCGCCGCTTGTGAATGTCCTGCCATATCAGTTAAAGACCGCGGCGCTGATCACTACGGGTGGAGAGGTTGCAAAAGGACTGATTCAGGATACCTTTTCTGATGTGGTCATTGAAAAGCTGCAAGCTTATGGAATCGAGACAGTGGAGCACTGTTATCCGGGAGATGATGAGAACCTTATCACAGAAAAAATTTTGGAGTACAAGGCAAAAGGTGTGGATATGATCCTCTGTACCGGAGGCATGAGCGTAGATCCGGATGACCGAACACCGGGAGCTATCAAGCGTTCGGGGGCTTCTATCGTCACATATGGCGCACCGGTGCTTCCGGGCGCAATGTTTTTGCTCGGATACTTTGAGGACAAAACCCCGGTTATGGGGCTGCCGGGCTGTGTGATGTATGCAAAGAGCACGATCTTTGACATTATGCTGCCACGTATTGCAGCAGGGATTCCGGTGAAAGCAGAAGATTTTTATGTGTTAGGACATGGCGGACTGTGCCTTGGATGTGCAGAGTGCCGGTTTCCAGATTGTTCGTTTGGAAAAGTTTGAAGCAGAATAGATTTTATAGGAATCGTTTTGCAGAAAAAAACAGATAGAAAAAGCAGGAATATAATATGGAATGGAACCATTTTGATGAAAACGGAAACGCTGTCATGGTAGATGTTTCCAAAAAAGAGATTACGGAGCGTATCGCGACAGCAAGCGGTAAAATCCGTGTGAATGATGCAGTGATGTCAGCTATCGTCAATCATACCGCAAAAAAAGGGGATGTACTGACGGTTGCAAGAGTGGCAGGGATTATGGGAACAAAGCAGACGTCTCATCTGATCCCGCTTTGTCATCCACTTTGTCTGAACAAATGTACCGTTGACTTTGAAGTCAATGAAAAAGAAAACATCATAACAGCAATGTGTACGGTCAAAGTTTCCGGGAAGACCGGGGTGGAAATGGAAGCACTCATGGGTGTGAATGTGGCACTTCTCACGATTTATGATATGTGTAAGGCAATGGACCGTGCCATGGAGATTTTTGCTGTTCATTTAGAAAAAAAAGACGGTGGAAAATCCGGACTTTTTGAGCGAAGTAAGGAAAGAAAAGAATGTTAGATCAGTACAGCCGGAACATTGATTATATCAGGATTTCAGTCACAGACCGTTGCAATCTGCGCTGTACCTACTGCATGCCACAGAATGGCAAATGCTATTCGGATCAGGATGAAATATTAACATATGATGAGATCGTAAAGCTTGCAGGAATTTTTCGAAAGCTTGGGATCAAAAATGTGAAGCTTACCGGAGGAGAACCACTGGTGAGAGCACAGATAGCGGAGCTTATTTATCGATTGAAAACAGAGTGTGGAATGGAAAAAGTAACGCTGACCACAAACGGAGTGCTTTTGGAGGAGCAGTTTGTACATCTTGTGAAAGCCGGACTAGACGGTGTGAATATCAGTCTGGATACGCCGGATGCAGAAGGTTATCGAAATCTTACCGGAAGCGACAGCCTGCAAAAGGTATTAAATGGCATAGAACTGGCGGAGAAAACAGCAGGTGTTTCAGTAAAGCTTAACTGTGTGCTGATGCATCAGACGCGGGAGGAATTACTTGCCCTGACCGAATTTGCCAGAAAAAATATCAGTGTCCGTTTTATCGAGCTTATGCCGATCGGGCAGGGAAAAGAAAAGCATACGTTAAAGGAAGCAGACATAATAAAAATGCTTTCGGAAACGTATGGGACGTTAAAACCTGTCACTCAGAAACTGGGAAGCGGCCCGGCACACTATGTTGAAATTGACGGATTTGCAGGAAAAATTGGATTTATTAGTGCAATTTCACATAAATTCTGCAGTGGCTGCAATCGTGTCCGCCTGATGTCAGACGGTTTCTTAAAACCATGTTTACAGTATGAGACAGGCGTGGATCTGCGGATATTGCTGCGAGGCGGTGCTACAGAGGAGAAACTGCAAAGCCGGATTGAAAAGATAATCAAAGAAAAGCCAAAGTGTCACGAATTTGAAAAACAAAATGAGACAGGGCAGACCGAGCGGAGGAGTATGTTTGAAATCGGAGGCTAATTGAGTAATTTTGAACAATCACGAGAAACAAATAGAGTTTCGCATTTGTCTATTAAAAGGAGTAAAAAAATGGGAAAAGTAAGGGCTGTGTGCATCAGCGAGAAACGCGGCACGCAGAAGAAAAATATAGAATCCGCAGTATTTGTGGAGGACTGGGGCATACAGGGGGATGCGCATGCAGGAAAATGGCACAGGCAGGTTTCCCTATTGTCGCAGGAGACAATCGAGGCGTTTAAGGCGCGCGGCGCGCAGATCACAGACGGAGCATTCGGCGAAAATCTTGTGGTCAGTGGCTATGATTTTACAAAGTTTCCGGTTGGTACGAGATTTGCGTGCAAGGATGTTGTGCTGGAACTGACACAGATTGGAAAAGAATGTCATCACGGCTGCGAGATTTTCCAGAAAATGGGGGAGTGCATCATGCCGACGAATGGTGTTTTTGCCAGAGTGCTTCACGGTGGAACGATTCAGACGGGGGATGAATTTCATGTGCAGTACCGCGTTGCAGTCATTACATTAAGTGATACCGCATCTAAAGGAGAACGTGAAGACGTAAGCGGTCAGACCATTGCGGATATTGTGACAAAAGCAGGCTATGAGGTTGTTTTTCGGACAATCCTTCCGGACGACGGCGAGGAACTTACAAAGTTATTGTGTGAACTGGCAGATACAGATAAGGCAGATCTGATCTTAACGACCGGAGGAACCGGCTTTTCACAAAGGGACAATACGCCGGAGGCAACCATGCAGGCAATTGAGCGGGAAACACCGGGAATTTCCGAAGCCATGCGGTATTATTCACTGCAGATCACGCCGCGAGCCATGCTGTCAAGAGGCGTATCGGGAATCAGAAAGGAAGCACTGATCGTGAATCTGCCGGGAAGCCCGAAAGCGGTTCGGGAGTGTCTGGAATATGCGATTGGAGCACTGACGCATGGACTGGATATTTTAAAAGGAAACACTGGCAATTGCGCTGGAAAATAGATCAAGAGAGGAAAATCATGAAGAAATTAACCGCAATGATGTTACTTATAGCAATTAGCCTTGGACTTACTGCATGCGGAAGCAGCCAGAACAGTGCAGATGAACCTGCGCAGGCAGAAAGCAAAGAGGTGACAGCGGACACAGAAGCAGCAGAGGCAGATACAAGTGCCGCAATCGAGGGCACGATCACATTAGCGGCAGCAGCGAGTCTGGAAAAATCGTTCACGGAGCAGTTGATCCCGATGTTTGAGGCACAGTATCCTGATGTGAACGTTGAGGGAACTTATGACAGTTCCGGAAAGCTTCAGTCACAGATTGAGGCAGGAGCAGATGTGGATATTTTCTTTTCCGCAGCATTAAAGCAGATGCAGGCGTTGCAGGAAGAAGGTTATATTGCAGAGGATGCATCTGTGGATCTTCTGGAAAATAAAATCGTTCTGATCGTTCCGACCGGAAAAGAGGACGGCTACACTTCTTTTGAGGACATTGTAAATGCAGATATGGTTGCAATCGGTGATCCGGAGAGTGTTCCGGCAGGACAGTATGGAAAAGAGGCATTGGAAAATCTTGATCTCTGGAGCAGTGTGGAAGGCAAATTAAGTCTCGGAACAAATGTGACGGAGGTATTAAACTGGGTAGCAGAGGGAAGTGCTGATGCAGGAATCGTTTATGCAACGGATGCAGCTTCCATGTCCGACAAAGTTACAGTCGTGGCAGAGGCACCGGAAGAGAGCGTTTCAAAAGTCATTTACCCGGTGGCAGAATTAAAAGAGACTAAGAACAAAGAAGCCGCAGATGCGTTTCTGGAATTTTTACAGACAGATGAGGCACTTGCGGTATTTGAGGCGGCTGGATTTTTGATAAATCAGTAACGCAAAGCAGATGTAGGACAAGCATTTTGGGAGGCACAGAAAAATGGATCTTTCTCCGGTATGGATTTCGTTAAAAACATCGGTGGTATCGATCATCCTCACATTCTTTCTCGGTCTGTGGGCAGCCAGGGGCGTCGTTTCAGTCCGCTCCACAAAAGCGCGGGCGTGGTTAGACGGACTGCTCACGCTTCCACTGGTGCTGCCACCGACAGTGGCAGGATTTTTCCTGCTCTATCTGTTTGGCGCAAAAAGACCAGTCGGCATACTTTTTGAAAAAGTATTTCATTATAAAATCGTTTTTAGCTGGCAGGCAACCGTTTTGGCGGCAGTCGTGATTTCATTTCCACTGATGTACCGCTCTGCCAGAGGAGCAATCGAGCAGGTGGATCAAAATCTGATCTATGCCGGCAGGACACTTGGAATGAGCGAACGCACAATCTTCTGGAAAATCATTTTACCGCAGGCAAAACCGGGAATCCTCTCCGGCGGTGTGCTTGCATTTACAAGGGGGCTTGGTGAATTCGGAGCAACAGCCATGATCGCCGGAAATATTGCAGGAAAAACAAGAACCTTACCGCTTGCCATTTATTCGGAAGTGGCGGCAGGAGATATGGATACTGCCGGAAAATATGTGTTAATAATTGTAGCATTTTCACTGCTGATTGTAACGGGTATGAACTTACGTGGAGAGAAGATACGATGAGCTTACAGGTCGAGATTGAAAAAAAACTGAATGACAAAGTGCTGTCGGTTTCTTTTGACACAGAAGGAAAAAAGGGCATTACCGGAATACTCGGAGCGTCCGGGTGCGGCAAGAGCATGACACTGAAATGCATCGCAGGGATTGAGACACCGGATCAGGGGCGAATCGTTTTGAACGGACGTGTATTGTTTGATTCAAAACAGAAGATCAATCTCCGTGTGCAGGACAGGCATGTCGGATATCTGTTTCAGAATTATGCACTTTTCCCGAACATGACAGTAGAAGGAAATATTAAAACAGGACTTAAGTATTGCTACAAACAGAAGCTGACTGCGGAAGAAATCGGGCAGAAAGCAGATGAATACATGGAACTGCTGCATGTGGCAGAATTAAGGGATGCTTATCCCGGCAAATTATCCGGCGGACAGCAGCAGCGGGTAGCATTGGCGAGAATCTTAGCGTCTGATCCGGAAGTTTTAATGTTGGATGAACCATTTTCCGCACTCGATGCATTTTTAAAGGAAAAACTGCAATTAGAGCTGTCAGAACTTTTATCTGCTTATGACAAAGATATTTTAATGGTGACACACAGCCGGGATGAGATCTACCGTTTCTGTGAGCACATGCTGATCGTGGAGAATGGCAGACAGGCAGGTTTCGGCGCAACAAAGGATATTTTTAAGAATCCGGGCACACCTACGGCTGCAAAACTGACAGGCTGTAAGAATATTGAGAAGGTCATACGGTCAGATGCACATACGATGATCGTGCCACACTGGAATACCACCATTCAGGTAAAGGGAACAATCCCGGAGAATACCACGCATATCGGAATCCGGGCACATTATCTGAGACTTCCGGAAGAAGGTCAAAAAACAAATCTGGTGACATGCCAAAATGGCAGGATCTTAGATGATCCGTTTGAACTTGTCGTTGTTTTTGAACATGATATCTGGTGGAAAATTTCCAGGGAAAGCTGGCAGAAAGACTACCGGAAACAAATGCCGCAGTATCTGGAAATCCCGGAGGAAAGCATTTTATATCTGCATGGATAGAACTTGCAAACGGTGGTGTGATTTTTTATAATGTATGTAAAACGCTGAAAGAGCGATTTTGCGAAAGTGGTGCAGAATAGTTACGAACGAGCAGTTACAGGAAATATGTGTACAAGGAAAAGCGGAGGGCAGACGAATGCCAGAAAATACACAGAGAATACGTGTCGGCGGATTTTCGTTTGAAAATCAGGACGAAGCAGAACAGGCAAAAAAAGAGATCGAAGGAATCAAATATATCAAGACAAAAACCGATATGAATGATCCGGAGATCGTTTTACAGGTATATAACAAAATGATCGAACAGAAACTGTTTGAAACGGCGGTAGGATACAGCTATCTGAAAGATCTGCAGGAATATCTGACCACGATCCCATTTATCAAAAACGAAGATATTCTCCCAATCCCGGTCACACATCCACGCCTCGAAGAAAGCTTAAAAAGGCAGAAACGTGAGATCGCACAGAAGGAACGTGTCCGTGCAGTCCGTGCGAGAAAGCGGGAAAGACAGCAGGAGAAGATCGACAAGAAAGCTTTGGAGACGGAATCTTCCGGAAAGTTAAAGATTTCGGTCTGGGTGAATGTGGTTCTCGTTGTGTGCGTGATCGCGATGTTTGTGATCACACTGACAAGTGACAGCCCTACAATTGTAGATTATCAGTCAAAGCTTTTGAACCGCTATGCATCCTGGGAGCAGGAACTTACGGAGCGCGAAAAGGCTGTGCATGAGAAAGAGCTGGAACTTGGGATTGAAGCAGAGCCGGAACAGTCTGAATTCACAGAATAGCCATAAAAATGTGATATTTTTAACGAAGAACAGGCAAAATCGGAGGATGACATGGAAAGATTAAAAATTCTTGTAGTAGATGACGAGAGCAGAATGCGAAAATTAGTCCGCGACTTTTTGGTACGGCAGGATTATGAAGTATTAGAAGCCGGAGACGGTGAGGAGGCACTGGATATTTTTTATAAGGAAAAAAATATCGCTTTGATCATTTTAGATGTCATGATGCCAAAACTCAACGGCTGGGAAGTATGCCGCGAGGTGCGCGAGACATCGAAAGTGCCGATCATTATGCTGACCGCAAAAAGTGATGAGAGCGACGAGCTGACCGGATTTGAACTTGGGGTGGACGAATATATTTCTAAACCATTTTCGCCGAAAATATTAGTGGCGAGAGTCAATGCACTGCTTCGCAGGAGCGGACTGACCGCCGGAAATGAAGAAAAATTCGTGGAAGCCGGTGGAATTAAGCTGGATAAGACCGCGCATCTTGTGACGGTGGACGGAGAGCAGATCGACCTGAGTATCAAGGAATTCGAACTTCTCGACTATTTTATGGAAAATCAGGGAATTGCACTCTCACGTGAGAAGATTTTGAACAATGTATGGAATTATGATTATTTTGGTGATGCGAGGACCATTGACACACATGTGAAGAAACTCCGCGCAAAAATCGGGAAAAAAGGTGAGTATATCAAGACAATCTGGGGTGTCGGCTATAAATTTATTGTAGAGTAAACTACAGGTGAAATGTTTGTAAAATGCATTGACAATAACGGGTGGTTAGCATAATATTTAAATTGGATTAGAAGAAATAAGTAAGAAGCAATGTAATATGAAGAATACAAAAAAAGGGTCACTGACCCGTGAACTGGTCATTATTTTAGTCGGGCTTGTCGCAGGAACGATTATTTTATGCTGGTTTATCAATACAACTTTTCTGGAAAAATATTATATGCTGCATAAGCAGGATTCACTGATAGATGGCTATGATGTGATCAATTATGCCAGCGAGACAGGAGAATTAAACTCCAGTGGATTTGATGTTACTTTTGATAATTTATGTGCCAATGGTAATATAGCAGTTATGATCATAAGTTCCGACCGGACGATCGTGCGGTCTTCCGTCAATGATAATCAGGTCATTCTGATGGAATTTATGAATATATTGTTTGGAAGTGACGGAAGCCAGACAGAGATTTTGAAAAAAGCCGATAACTATGTGATACAGAAGCAGACAGATACAAGACTGTCATCCGAATACATGGTACTTTACGGTACGCTTTCCAATGGCAATCTGATCCTGATGCGTACTGCTGTGGAGAGTATCCGCGAGAGTGCCAAGATATCGAATCGTTTTTTAATTTATGTTGGGATGCTTGCGATTGTGATCAGTGCGGTTATCACGGTATTCGTCTCAAGACGGATCACGACACCGATTCTGGCGCTGACCGATATTTCAAAAAGAATGACAGAACTTGACTTTAATGCCAAGTATACGCCAAATGCACACAGACAGAATGAAATTGACGAACTTGGAGAACATTTTAACCGGTTGTCCTGTACACTTGAGAAGACAATTTCGGAACTGAAAAGTGCAAACAACGAGTTACAGCAGGACATTGAGAAAAAAACAGAGATTGACGAGATGCGGAAGGAATTTTTATCCAACGTCTCGCATGAGTTAAAAACACCGTTAGCACTGATACAGGGATATGCAGAAGGATTACAGGAATGTATCAATGATGATGCGGAGAGCCGGGATTTTTACTGTGAAGTCATTATGGATGAAGCAGATAAAATGAATCAGATGGTGAAGAAGCTTCTGACGTTAAATCAGTTGGAATTTGGCAATGAAGTGGTTCCGATGGAACGCTTCGACCTGACAGAACTCATTCATGGAATCGTGAATTCGTCTTCCATTCTGTTAGAGCAGAATGGAATTACCGTGACGTTTGAGGAAAATGAGACGATGGACGCATGGGGAGACGAGTTCAAGGTGGAAGAGGTTGTGACGAATTATCTGAGCAATGCGATCCACCATGCAGAATTTGATAAGCAGATCAGAATCTGGTATACAAGGAAAGACAAGGTTGTCCGGGTAAGTGTATTTAATACCGGAAAACAGATCCCGGAGGAAGATCTTGATAATGTGTGGATTAAGTTTTATAAAGTGGATAAAGCGAGAACCAGGGAATATGGTGGCAGCGGTATTGGGCTTTCCATTGTAAAAGCGATCATGGAATCGTTCCACAGGGAATGTGGTGTGATAAACCATGAGGACGGCGTAGAGTTCTGGTTTGAACTTGACACGGAGAAAACAGGATTTGATCCTGCACAGGCGGAGGAATAGTATAGTATGAAAAAGAGAAAAAGAGTGGAAGGAATCTTGTGTCTGACAGGTTTGCTTCTGCTGACAGGATGTGGAACACAGGCATATGAACTCACAGATAGCGAGGAGAGCCAGATCGTCAATTATGCGGCACATGTTGTTTCAAAATACAATGCCTATCAGAAGGACGGACTGGTGTATGTAGACCAGAGCGCTTCTGAAGAACCGGAGACAGAGCAGACGGCTGCAGGCAGTGAGAATATCGAGAGTACCGAGACGGCAGATGCAGCAGATGAGATACCGGCTGGAAGCACATTAGAGGATGTGTTTGGAGCAGAAGGATTAGAGGTTGGATTTACCGGAGTGAGCCTTGCGGCAAATTACACAGAGAGCGATGTGCTCGATGTGAGAGCTTCCGGTGGAAAACAGTTCATGGTTTTGACTTTTGATATCACAAATCCGACAGAGCAAGACCTCACACTGGATAATCTGACTACAAAGGTGAAATTCGCAGCAGATTATTCTGCAGACGGCGCAGAGAGCACACAGGTTTCAGCTTATACAACGATCATGACAACCGATTTTTCCACATATGATGATGTGATCGCAGCAGATGAGACAAAAACAGCGGTACTTTTATTCGAAATACCGGATTCTGTGACAGAAGTTTCTGATCTTGTACTGCATGTGACAAGAGATAACACAACTTATGAAATAAAATTGTAAAATATGGTATAGTTATGATATAATAAGACTGCCGAGCGCAGCGAGTGTAGATCACGATCATGAAGCTTTGCTTCATGATATAATGTACGCAAAGGCGAAAGTGAGCATTTAAGAAATAAAAACGTAAGAGAACATATATGCGGGAGGAAGACACAATGGATACAAACATTCTTTTAGAGTCAGGTACAAATGAGTTAGAGGTTTTGGAATTTACGTTAGGGGACAACTATTACGGAATTAACGTAGCAAAGATCAAAGAGATCCTTACCTATCAGCAGGTAACGCCAATTCCAAATGCACATCCTTGTGTGGAAGGAATCTTCATGCCGCGTGATACTATGATGACAGTCATTGATTTGAAAAAATGTCTTGGCATGGAACCGTCTGAGAAGAAAGGTTTATTTATTATCACAAACTTCAATAAATTAAACATTGCTTTTCATGTAGATGAGGTAATTGGTATCCACAGAGTTTCCTGGGAGGAGATTATCAAACCGGATTCTACGATCAATACAGAAGAAAAGAGTGCAGCAACCGGTGTTATTAAGTTAGAGGGCAAGCTGGTCGTAATCCTTGATTTCGAGAAGATCGTAACAGATATCAGTCCGGAGACAGGACTGAAAGTATCAGATGTGGAAGACAGACCGTCAAGAGACAGAAGCGATTCTCCAATCCTCATTGCAGAGGATTCCCCACTGCTTGGAAAAATGATCTCAGAGTGTCTGAAAAAATCAGGATACACGAATCTGATGATGACAATGAACGGTCAGGAAGCATGGGATAAGCTGACAGAATTAAAGAAGAACGGTACAGTGCGACAGGATGTTCATTGTATCATTACTGATATCGAGATGCCTCTCATGGACGGACACAGATTGACAAAACTCTGCAAGTCAGATGATGAGATTAAGAAAATCCCACTCATTATTTTCTCATCTTTAGTAAATGAGGAGATGCGCAGAAAGGGAGAACAGTTAGGAGCAGATGCCCAGTTGACAAAGCCGGAGATCGGTATGCTGGTAGAGGCAATTGACAATCTGATCGATAAGAGCGTAGATTAAGTCATACAAAGGGGTGTGATGTTTCATCACATCCCTAATTCATAATAATAGAATGTCCGCAGAGAAAGCGCACATTCTATTATTTACTATAAATACAAAGTGACGAAGACAGCAGGAGAATTTTAGATGAATGAATCAGAAAATTATCTGGATCAGTTATTGAATGCCGTAGACGGCAGGTCTGATTTGAATGACAGTGATCCTGTAAATACAGAAGAAATTGAGAGTAGAGAAGATATGCCACAAAAGAGCACAACAGAGAAAATTGATATTCCTGTGGATGACGATCTTTTTATGGATCAGTTTGAGCAGGAACTTAGAAGTGATAATGATTCAGATGAATTTTTAAAACAGTTTGAACAGGAATTGAACAAAGAAGAAACCACTCAGGGAGTGACAAAAGCTGCACAGCCGATGTTAGATGACATTGACCAGATCATGGATAGCGTAAACTCAAATGCAGAAGCTGACGGAGAAAACGAGGCGGATGATCTTTCTATTGACGATTTTGGATTCGGTGATTTTGGCTTAGACGATGCAGAAACAGACAGCGAGGCTGAGAAAACAGAGACATTACCAGATGAAGATGATGAGCTGATGAAGATTTTAAGCGGCACAGGGGAAGAAACGGAAAGCAGTGAGGAAACCGCTGCTGCCTCGGCAGAGCCACAAACTTCAGAGGAAACCAAAGAGGAAGAAGAAAAGCCAAAGAAAAAAGGATTTTTTGCAAAACTGGCAAAATTACTGTTTGGTGATGATGAATTAGAGGATGAGGAAGCTTCCGCTGCGCAGGCAGAGCCTGTGATCACAGAGATGTCTATGGAAGATATGGACATTTTAAAGGAGTTAGAAGGTTCTTCTGACGGCAAAAAAGAGAAGAAAGAAAAGAAGAAAAAAGAAAAAAAGAAGAAGGAAAAAGCTCCAAAGCAGCCGAAGGAGAAGAAGGTAAAACCGAAAAAGGAAAAGAAACCGAAGCCACTGGCTGAACCGGACAATACACCACCACTGCCAAAAGTGCCAGTGATCCTTGTTTTTGTAATGGCAGCATCCATTCTTGTTCTTGTGCTGGCAGGTACACATTTAGTCGGATATTCGAACAGTTTTTCTGACGCAGATCAGGCATTTGCAGAAGGAAGATATTCGGATGCTTTTCAGGCTGTGGCAGGAGAAAAAGTAAAGGAAAAAGACACGGATACCTATGAGAAATACCGTATCACTGCTATGGTATACGCAGAATATGAAGCGTATGAGAGCATGATGAATGCAAAAGTTTACGATATGGCTCTGGATTCTTTGATCCGCACGGTGCAACGGTATGACAGGTATCTGCAGGATGCAGAGACTTATGGATGCAGGGGCGAGTTTGATAAGATTGCAAGTGCAGCAGAGACAGCATTACAGCAGGATTTTGGATTGACAGCAGAGGATGCAAGAGCCATGTATGCACTGTCCGATAAAGAAACTTATTCCAGGGAAATTTACAAAGTATTAGAGAAGGCAGGTTTATCAGAGGTGACAGAATGATCGCGATTATCGACTACGACGCAGGCAATTTAAAGAGTGTGGAGAAGGCATTGCAGTTTTTAGGACAGGAATGTGTGATCACACGCGATTTCCATGAGATTGAAAAAGCAGACAAAGTAATTCTTCCGGGTGTCGGTTCTTTCGGAGATGCCATGAGCCAGTTAAAGAAGTTTGAACTGGATAAGGTAATACGGGAAGTGACCGCAGAGCAGAAGCCATTCTTAGGAATCTGTCTCGGATTACAGCTTTTATTTGAGGGAAGTGAAGAGTCGGAAGGCGTGGAAGGGTTACACCTGTTAGAAGGAAAAATCCTTCGGATTCCAGAGCAGGAAGGATTAAAGATTCCGAATATCGGCTGGAATTCGCTGGATTTACAAAATAATGGACGACTGTTTGAAAATCTGGAGGGCAATCCATTTGTTTATTTTGTACATTCCTATTATTTAAAGGCAGAAGATGAGTCCATTGTCAAGGCAACGATCGAGTATAGCACGCACATACATGCATCCGTGGAAAAAGGAAATATTTTTGCATGTCAGTTCCATCCGGAAAAAAGTGGAACAGTAGGATTACAGATACTTTCTAACTTTGCAGGATTGCAGGAGGAACGCTGATGTTTACAAAAAGAATTATTCCGTGTCTGGATGTCAATCAGGGACGCGTGGTAAAAGGAGTTAATTTCGTTAATTTAAGAGATGCAGGAGATCCGGTCGAGATTGCGGCAGCGTATGATAAGGCTGGAGCGGATGAACTTGTTTTTCTGGATATCACAGCAACTTCAGATGCAAGAGAGACTGTGGCAGATATGGTGCGAAAAGTAGCGGAAAAAGTATTTATTCCGTTTACGGTAGGCGGTGGAATCCGCACGGTAGATGATTTTAAAGCGCTGCTCCGTGAGGGCGCAGACAAGATTTCTATCAATTCGTCTGCAATCAACAATCCGAATCTGATCAGCGAAGCTGCAGACAAATTCGGCAGCCAGTGCGTTGTTGTCGCAATCGATGCGAGACGCAGGGAAGACGGCAGCGGCTGGAATATTTATAAAAATGGCGGACGCATTGATGTCGGAATTGATGCTGTGGAATGGGCAATGAAGGCAGACCGCCTTGGAGCAGGTGAAATATTACTGACGAGCATGGATTGTGACGGAACCAAAGCAGGTTATGATCTGGAACTGACCAGAATGATCGCTGAAAATGTATCCATTCCGGTGATCGCATCTGGTGGAGCAGGAACAAAAGAGCATTTTTATGATGCACTGACGGAAGGAAAAGCAGACGCAGCATTAGCAGCTTCTCTGTTCCATTATAAAGAGCTGGAAATCGCTGATCTGAAAGATTATCTTATAGACCGCGGTGTTCCGGTGCGGTGCTGAGATATCCGGCAGCAGACTGGATGTTCCGGACAAATGCAGCAGTGCAGGAGAAATTTTAAGAAGGTAACAAAAGATGTCAATGATCACAAATGACTGGCTGGATGAGATTCAGGATGAATTCAAAAAGCCATATTATAAAGAGTTATATCAGTTTGTCCGCGATGAATATAGTAAAACGGTGATTTATCCTCCGGCGGACGATATTTTTAATGCGATGCATTTTACACCGTTAAGCAAGGTAAAAGTGCTTTTGCTTGGGCAGGATCCATATCATAATGTAAATCAGGCGCACGGATTATCTTTTTCCGTATTACCGGAGCAGAAAGAAATACCGCCTTCATTGCAGAATATCTATAAGGAACTGCATGATGATCTCGGCTGTTATATCCCGAATAATGGATATCTGAAAAAATGGGCAGACCAGGGCGTACTTTTGTTAAATACAGTACTTACGGTGCGTGCGCATCAGGCTAATTCACATCAGGGACATGGCTGGGAGCAGTTTACGGATGCGATCATTCAGGCGGTAAACGCGCAGAATCGTCCGATCGTATATATGCTCTGGGGAAGACCTGCACAGAGTAAAATCCCGATGCTGACGAATCCGAAACACCTGATCTTAACAGCGCCGCATCCGAGTCCATTATCTGCGTATCATGGATTTTTTGGATGTAAGCATTTCAGTAAAGCAAATGATTTTTTGAAGGCAAATGGAGTAGAGCCGATCGACTGGCAGATAGAGAATATATAAAAACATATGTCATCAGAAAAGACCTCTGAAATGAGGAGTGCCCAGACACCGAAGGCGTCTGGGCTATTATGAAAAAATTTATCAAGTATTAAAAACTTATTTCCGTTTCATTTATGAGTTTATTGTAACAATAATATGTGAATAAAGTATGAACAATTGTTGAATAAATAAAATCTTTTGTGCAAAACTACAGAAAAGAACTTGCAAAACTTATAAAATGAAGCTAAAATGACGATGTAAATAGTAGAAAAAATTGTTTTTACATGGATGATTGCTAATCAAAGGAGTGAGAGATATGGCAACAATTTCAGGATATGATTCATCTTCCATCGGAGTACTGTTTTCAAGTCTGAATTCAGGCAGCACGAAAACAAGTGTTATGTTTGGAACATCAGATTTACTTGGCATTAACTATTCTGATTATGCTACGATCAAAAACGGAAGTTACACAAAGCTGATGAAGGCTTATTATGCAAAGGAAGCTTCAGGCGATTCCTCTTCGTCTTCCATAACTTCCACGTCAACATCGAAAGACAGTTCTAAGACGCTTGCAAATATTGAGAGTGCAGCGGATGATTTGAAGAAAGCATCTGAGGCACTGAGAACAAATGGAGATAAGTCTCTGTTTACAAAGAAACAGGTGACAGATAAAGATGGAAAAGTATCTTATGAGTATGATACAGACAAGATTTACAAGGCAGTCAGTGAGTTTGTGGACAGCTATAACAAGATGCTAAAAGAAGGTGGGGATTCCAATACCAACAGCATCTTAAGAAGCACGAAGTCCATGGTCAATCTGACAAAGGCAAATTCTAGTATGTTGGGCTCTGTAGGAATTACCATTGGAACCGATAATAAGCTTTCCATTGATGAGACAGCCTTTAAGAAGGCCGATATGAACACGGTAAAATCCCTGTTCCATACGACAGGCGGATTCGGTTATCAGACATCGGTTCAGGCAGGAATGATCGAGAGTCACGCAAAGACTGAGGCAGAGAAAGCCAATACCTACAATAAAACCGGTATGTATACCTATAATTACACAACCGGAGAGATTTATAATACCACAACCTAAACGGTTGCAAAATAAATACAGACGTGATATGTTATGAGAAGCTCATAAAAATGGGTTTCTCATAATTTTTTTTATGGCGGGAAAAGAGGTAAACTATGGCAAAAAAAGTAGTAGTAGGAATGTCGGGAGGCGTGGATTCTTCCGTTGCAGCGTATTTATTAAAGAAGCAGGGATATGATGTGATCGGTGTCACCATGCAGATCTGGCAGGATGAGGACGAATTTACGCAGGAGCAAAATGGTGGCTGCTGTGGGCTGAGCGCTGTTGATGATGCAAGAAGAGTGGCAGACCGTTTAGAAATTCCGTATTACGTCATGAATTTTAAGCAGGAATTCAGGAAAAATGTCATGGATTATTTTACAGCAGAATATCTGAAGGGAAGAACTCCAAATCCATGTATCGCATGCAACCGATATGTGAAGTGGGAGGCGTTATTAGACCGGAGTCTTGCGATCGGCGCAGATTACATTGCCACCGGACATTACGCAAGGGTCGAGCAGCTTCCAAATGGCCGTTATGCGATCAAAAATTCTGTCACCGCCGAGAAAGACCAGACTTATGCACTTTACAATCTGACGCAGGCGCAGTTGTCGAGAACACTCATGCCGGTCGGAGATTATCATAAGGACGAGATACGCCAGATTGCTGAGGAGATCGGGCTGATGGTCGCACACAAAAAAGACAGCATGGAGATATGTTTTATCCCGGATGACGATTACGCAGGATTTATTGATAAAGAGTGTGGAAAACTTGTGCCGCCTGGAAATTTTGTGTCTGCAGATGGGAAAATACTCGGAAGACATAAAGGAATTACACACTATACGATCGGACAGAGAAAAGGTCTTGGAATCGCAATGGGATACCCTGTGTTTGTGACAGAGATACGTCCGGAGACAAATGAGGTCGTACTGGGTTCAAATGAGGACGTGTTTACGACAGAACTATATGCGGATCATGTGAACTTTATGTCGCTTCCGGACATTGATGGGGAAATGGAGTTAAAAGCAAAAATCCGTTATTCCCACAGTGGAAGTATGTGTAAAGTGACACGTATCGGAGAAGATCAGATCCACTGTGTGTTTGAAGAACCGGTACGCGCAGTGACACCGGGACAGGCAGTCGTACTTTATGATGGAGATTACATTGCCGGCGGCGGAGTCATTATCTGAAGTCTGGTGCGGAATGATAAGGAAATTTTATAAAAATTAAAGGCAGAATTAATAAATGAAAAATATATTCTGGAAGAGAGAGCGGATCGAGATTATGACTGCTCTGGCATTATTTAATTATGTGTTTTTAGGAGCAGAATATTTATTTGATAATATGATGGCATTCCACACAGATTCTGGTGGTGTGGTACTGGCACAGAGTTATGTGCTTGGAGTCAGCACAGTTGGCTTCCTTCTGTTTGGAGTGCTGGATGGCAAACTGCGGGAAAGAGCAAAGAGGGCAGGCAGTGTTGGTGCCGGGGTGCTTGCGGCTGTATGTCTGTGGGGAATCCAGGTACATCAGAGTTATGGAAGCACACTTGCAGCAGGACTGATTTTATATGTGATGCTTGGAATAGCCGGAAGTCTGGTACACTACCGGGCAGCGTGCCGTTATGGTATGGAAGAACATCTGGCGGAAACGGTGGGAGTATCGTATGCACTTGGACTTTTTTTACAGTTTCTCGAAAACAATCTGATCCATAATACAGCGGTGGAAGCAGTGATTTTGACTGTGGCATTCTGGGCACTTCTTTTTCTGGTAGAGAAAAGGAAGGTGGAGGGAAGCCTGATGGAGCGGAACATATATGAGTCAAATCCCATCAGACATCCGTATGCAGCGGCAGTTATGTTCGTTATTACAGTCGCCCTTATGACCTGTATTTTTGCAACATTAGACAATGTAGTGACATTAGAGCATGCAGGTGGAAGTATGGATATCGGACAGTGGCCAAGACTGATCCTGGCGGTCAGCGGACTTGTATCAGGCGTGTTGTTTGATTATGGAAAAGGCAGATACAGAAACCTCATCATGTACTGTGTGACGCTGCTCTCTACGGTGTGTATACTTGTGATTATTTCCGGCGGCTCTTTTTTGCTTGGGCTGATCGTATTTTATCTGTCGGCAGGCTTCTTTGTTGTGTTTTTCTCGACCGGTTTTGTGCGGCTGGCGGGGTATATGAGAGTGCCGCAGTTTTGGGCTGGCATGGGAAGAGCGGTGAACAATCTCTGCGCCATACTCATTGGAACTTTTTCTGTAGCGCTGATCCGCTCCGGAGACAGTACGAAGATCATGATCGTATCGATCGGGTTATTTGTGCTGATCAGCATTGCGATTTATATTTACATGGTGATGGGACAGGCGGATGTGGAATTGCCTGATAAGGAGTGGAAAAAGGAAGAAGAGCAGGATTATTTTTCTGAATTTGCAGATACCTATGCATTGACAGAACGGGAGCAGGGGGTGTTGAAAATGTTTTTAGCATCGGATGATGAGGTGCAGGAGATCGCAAATAAGCTTTATATTTCGAGGGCAATGTTATATCGGTATATTTCATCGCTCAACAAAAAAACAGATACAAATTCAAGGATTGGCCTGATCCAGTTTTATTATACATGGAAACCGGAAAAAAAGGCTGATTCTGACGATTGAGACATATGTAAACTCCCAGATCGTGCAATTTTATGTTAAGATTTTTCTAATATATTCCTGTTATGGGGAAAGGAGACTTGAATGAGACATAAGGTGCGTGATCTGGGAGTCTTTTTTTGTCTTGCGGTGATGTTGTTTACTGTGACTTCCTGTGGAAAAGAAGTGAGTGATCAGTCAATCGCAGCGACCGAACAGAGTTCTGAAGAAATCCGTGTTGCAGAAGCAGTCATGGGGACAGAAACGGTGGAAACTTTTTCAACGGAGAAAGCCGGAAGGGTTGGAATACCGGATGGTTTGATGTATGTGGCTGTGATCCATGTAAAAATTAATCCTGAATTTAACTTATATTTAAATGCCGAAGAAAGTATTGTTTATGTAGAATACCTGAATGCAGATGCGGCAGATTTATTTGAAACAGTTGATCTGACAGGACAGAAGCTTGCAGATGGGATGGAGACAATTGTGGATGTCGCAGAAGAAAAAGGATATCTGACCGGGAAGAATGAAGTGATGACAGATGTTGTCTGGGTGCAGGAGGCAACAGACAGCGGAAAATTGGAGAAAGTCTTACAGACCATTTCAGATTCTTCAGGGAAAAAGACATGCAGTGCATGTGGAGGAACCGGAATCTGTGCAGAGTGCGGCGGTGGAACACTGCCGTGCAAACGCTGTCATGGCAGTCTCGTTGAGACCTGCAGCAACTGTGATACATCTGGTATGCAGACATGTCCGGGGTGCAAAGGAAGTGGCGTGGATGCAACGGATGGTTCGGCATGCAGACATTGTGGCGGCGCAGGAAAAATTGTCTGCGAACTTTGTGGCGGCTCACATGGAAAGCCGTGTTCTATTTGTCATGGCAAGGGTGTGATCACGGATGATTGTATTCTCTGTCATGGAGCAAAGAAATGTACGGTATGTGGCGGAAGCGGAAAAATGTAGAGAAGAGTCCCAAAATGGGAGAACATAATTACACTAAAAAGTAGTATAGGAGGAAAAGCGGATGAGAAAGGCGTGGAAGAAAGCAGTCAGTGTCCTGTTGACATTGGTACTGATATTCGGTGTCCTGCCGGCGATGAACGTGTCGGCAGAGGGTGAAGGAGGACAAAGCAGCAGATCGATTGAGTTGAATTTTGCAGGTACTGTGAATGGCAGCATTGTCACGTATGACGTAGAGGGAACAGATGTTGCGTTAACGGTGGAAGGTGCAGAATTAAATGATTCTAAAGTTTCTATATCAGAGGGGGATTTAGGGAGTGTAAAATTTAAACTCGAGAACTTTGATCCAGATAAGATGCAGATTCGTGTGTATTCAAACGATGGATTTCAAACATATCTTACGGTAAATCAGAATGAAACTTCACTGGCAGAACGGGAGGGTGAAGGAGGATTCCCAGATTCTATTGCACTGGTCGTAGAAAAAAAGGGTTCGCAAGGACAGCCGGGGCAGTCACCAGATAACAGGATTCGCTTACAATTGGAGGGGGATGCCTGTAACAGCTTTGCAGACATGGTTTCTAAAGATATACAGATATATGTAAGCAAGGATGGTGGCAGCAGTTTCAGTCAATTGACAGGTTTAGATACCAACAGTACAAAAGAATATGTGTTTGAAGCTGACATAACATCTGTAAAATTTTACGTTTCCTGTGATGAGACAAAATACAGTCTGCAGTTTCCGGGAAAGTCCGGAGATGAGGGAAAATCTGAGCAGACAGCGATAGCGTTAAATGCAGCGGAGACACAGAATATCCAGATTGATCAATCTGTGAGAACCATTACATGGGCATATGACAGCCAGACCTATGGCGAAGATGCCTATTTAGAGCATGGAAAAGCACAGGTGGTTGCGGTAGAAGGTGTAGATGATTTATATAATATACCGTTTGCAAGTAATCCGGGGGACGAGAAAGGCGGACATATTGCAGTAGAAGCCGGAAAACAAGTTACGGTAAGATTAGCCCCGGATTATGGTTATCAGTTGAAAGGTGTATCACTTAATGGAGGAGTTACGTTGACACCGCAGGCGGAGGTATCCACCTTCACATTCACAATGCCGGATACCAACGTGCATTTTAAAGGAATCTTCACACAGACACAGGATGAAATTAAGACATCAGGAACAAAAGTCTCTTCTGCTTCTGTTGAAAATGGAGCAAATGCGGCTCCAAGTGGAAATCTGCGTCTTACCGTGGAGGATTCGGATGCAAATACAACAAATGCACTTGCACAGGTAGAAAATGCAGTAAGTGCAGAAGCAGTAAACCTGACTTTAGACCAGATTGTCAGCAAGGGAGATGGAACTAACTGGGAGAATCCAGTCACGCAGTTCGACCAGCCAGTAAAAATGAAACTACAAGTGGCTGATTATGACACGGCGGCAGGATATGAGGTTGTAAGGGAGCATAACGGAAACCTCACAAAACTTACAACGTCTGTGTCGGGAAATGGTACGCTGACTTTTGAGACAAATCAGTTCTCAACTTATTTTATTGTGAAAACAGCAAAGAAAGCGGATAATGGTAATGCAAAAACGGAAAAAAGTTCCAATACATCTTCCACAACTGCTTCTTCGGCTGCGGGATCTACAGATAATGCGATAACTGCACAGTCAGTAAGCGGAGAGGGAGTCCCTGCAATCAATATCGCAAGTGCAGCAGATCAGCTGCTGAATCTTGCAAAATTAAGTGAAGACGAGAACAAGGCAGTAAAAGCCGGAAACAAGACGCAGTTTGTTTTGAGCGCATCCGGCATGACACCAACAAAAGAAGAGATTGCACTCATTCAGAGTGTTCTTGGAAACAATGTGATTGGACAATACTTAAATCTTAATTTAACATTGAAGATATTAGGAAGAGCGGATCGCCAGATTACGGATTTATCCGCACCAATGTATATAGCGATCACAATTCCGCAGAACCTTGTGAACCATGACAGTAGTATTGAACGCACTTACAGGATTGTCAGAATCCATGATGGTGTAGCAACACTGATCGATGGAACTTACGATGCAGCCACGAATCAGTTTACATTTGCAACGGATGGTTTCTCAACCTATGCCTTGGTATATGAGGATGTGAATACCACTCTGACAGGCAGATCGCCAAAAACAGGAGACAACTCTATGTGGATGGTATGGACGCTCATTCTCTGTGCAGGATGCGGTATGACATTTGCAGCAGGAAAAAGATATAGGAAAAACAGATAGCAGTGAAGGATCATAGAAAAAGTCTGAAAGAGAAAAAAAGAAAGAGCGGGTTACCAATGTCATTAAGTTAAGATGACATTGGGGTTACGCTCTTTCTTTTTTTCTTATGAGAAACGACGTTAAAAAACATATTATCACTGCATCAGGCGTCTGCAATAAGTTCCACCGGACAATGGTCAGAGCCGTACACTTCCGTATGGATTCCGGCAGACTGCAGCTTTGCATCCAGACATCTGGAAGTGATAAAATAGTCAATACGCCATCCAGCGTTCTTCTCACGTGCCTTGAACCGGTAAGACCACCAGGAGTAGATGCCCTCTTTATCCGGATAAAAATAGCGGAAAGTATCTGTGAATCCGGAGTTTAACAGAGTGGTCATCTTTGCACGTTCTTCATCGGAAAAACCGGCATTTTTGCGGTTGGTTTTTGGATTCTTCAAATCAATTTCTTCATGTGCAACATTCAGATCTCCACAGACAATGACAGGTTTTACCTCGTCGAGCCTTTTCAGAAAGGCAAGAAAATCTTCTTCCCACTGCATGCGGTAAGGAAGTCTTGCCAGTTCGTTCTGGGAATTCGGAGTGTAACACGTAACCAGATAAAAAGCATCGTATTCCAATGTGATGACACGCCCCTCATGGTCATGCTCCGGGATGCCGATGCCATAAGAGACAGAGAGTGGTTCGTGTTTTGTAAAAATAGCAGTGCCGGAATAGCCCTTTTTTTCGGCATAATTCCAGAACTGATGGTAGCCGGGGAGATCAAGGGCAATCTGCCCTCCCTGTAATTTTGTCTCCTGGACACAGAAAAAATCTGCATCCACTTCATTGAAAAAATCTAAAAATCCCTTTTGCATGCAGGCACGAAGTCCGTTTACATTCCAGGAAATAAATTTCATAGTTTTATCCATCCTTTTCCTGCGGCAGTGACCGTGGAGGTATCTGCCGCTGATTTTTTTCTATATACTCTGACGCAGTATTGGTTATTCTGTTGTATTGTGGTAATAAGTGTTTAGGCAACTAGAAGTTATTTGCTCAGATGAACAAATTCTTCCTCCGTGTCCATTGTAGTCCATTTGCCGAATGCTTGAGAATCCAGACTTGGAACATAGCCAAGATTCTTATATCCTAATTTCTTAAGCAATTCAATACTAGCTATATTTTCACATTCTGTAAAACTAATAAACTCCCATTCCGGAGCCATCTTGTGAAGATGTTCAGTCAAAACAGTTAGGGCTTCAAAAGCATATCCTTGTCGATGATATTTATAAGAAAAGGTATATCCGAGAGAAAATGTATGATCCTTTGGCATAACAACTATTTCACCAATCATTTCATTTGTATCCTTTAGTGCTACTGCTATCATACAAGGAAAATCAATTGATATCTCATCATTTCTTCGGCGTTCAATTAAACTTACAATTCCTTCATAGTCTTTTATCTGTCCTCTCTGATATCGAGCACATATTTCATTATTTCTATAATCAAATATTACATCCACATCATTTTGCAATACATTCCGAAGATGGAGTCTTTTGGTATCAATGGAAATCATCTATTTGTTCTCCTCTGTAATTTCAATCATTCACCTGTTCATGTAAATATGATTAGTCAAACTCATTAACACCATGATTCTACCATAATTGCATTTGAAAATCTATTTTATTCTATGAAAATTCATTCAAAGAAGTTGAACTTAAATTATGATGGGAATACAGATTGATTTCTGTCGTTATCCAATAGGCACTCATCCCATAACCGGAGTTTCATAACGTAAATTGCAGATTCTGTTGTGCAATCCATAACGTTGATTGGGCATGTATAAGCGTCCTCTCACAAGTCATCCATAACGTAAATGAAAGAAA
>OGFI01000508.1_pt1 | contig 30016 bp, 24 predicted proteins | sample 1570901 | NCBI WGS metagenome assembly OGFI01 (sample SAMEA2582018, study PRJEB24529) | metagenome | biome: Human gut stool | place: China | collected 2011 | reverse complement strand
GCACGCCTATCTGCGTGGTAGAGGAAGCCGTAGACTTCATAGACGGTGTGCTTGTCATGACAGTGAACCCTGGCTTTGCAGGACAGAAGCTTGTGCCTAACACGGTGGATAAGGCAAGACGTCTTAGAAAGTGGCTTGACGAAAACGGCCACGAGGACATCATCATAGAAACTGACGGCAATATGTCAAACGAGAACTGCCGCAAGCTTTACGAAGCAGGTGCAAGAATGTTTGTTGCAGGAACATCGAGCCTTGTTAAGCCGCAGGTAGAGGGCATAGACGAAAGGATAGCCGAAAACCGCAAAAATATTTGTCCTATGGGATAAAAAATTGAAAAATGCAGCCGCTCTGTACATTGTGCAGGGCGGTTTTTATTTCACACCTGCGGTATCCGCACTTTGTTTATCTACTTCACAAACCATGTAGGGGAGCAGCGCAATTTCTGCTTTGCAGAAATCCGACGTCCCGCTGCGTTTGCTCGACAAACTCCACGTTATCCGCACAACGTTTGGCAAGAAATTGTCCGCTTTTTTTCATTCGTGACAAATTCAAGCCTAACCGCTTCGATATCGGGCTGTCGAGGGCGCCAGCCCCTACACCAAAGTTCTACCGCCACAAAATCGCTGTCGCTCTTTGAGGACTTTACCTTGTATAAGAGGACACAAAAAAGCGGTGCAGAGTTTCCACTCCGACACCGCTTTGCTTATATCTTTACTTTATTTTTCTCTATAAAGTCCACATTCTCTATCATGGGAATATATCACTCCCACCGCCTGCAAAAACGAATATATTATCACGCTTCCCACGAACTTCATTCCACGCTTTTTCAAGTCTGCAGAGATCCTATCGGACCACTCGTTGGTAGTTTTATCGCACTCATACAATATTTCTCCGTCAGTAAACTTGCAAAGATAATCATAAAAGCTCCCCTGCTCCTTCACAATATCCCGAAATATTCTTGCATTAGAAATACTCGCCCTAATTTTCAGCTTATTTCGCACAATAGAACTGTCAGAGCAAAGCTCTGCTATCTTCTCTTCGTCATATCCACAGACCTTATCAATGTCAAAATCATCATAAGCTCTGCGGAAATTCTCACGCTTGTTCAGTATGCACTCCCACGAAAGCCCAGCCTGAAAAGACTCCAGCACAAGCATCTCAAACAAATAGCTGTCATCAGTCCTGAGAACGCCCCATTCCTTGTCATGATATTCCACATACTTTGGATTTTTCAGGTCGCACCATTTGCACCTGTTCATATCTCGATACCCTCCAGCCTCAACAATGCCGCCTTGTTTCCTATTCCGCCGCTGTAGCCTGTGAGCCTGCCTTTTGCACCCACTACCCTGTGGCATGGTACTATTATGCTTATGGGATTTGCACCCACCGCACCGCCTACAGCCTGTGCAGACATCTTCTCTTTCCCAAGCCGCAAAGCTGCCTGTGTCGCTACCTCACCATAGGTCATGACCTTTCCGTATGGTATCGTGGTCATTATCTCCGTGACGATCCTGCGAAAATCCGTCTGTCCGCCAAGCTTGTATCTCGGCGTAAAATCAGGTGTTTCTCCGCTGAAATATGCCTTAAGCCAACTGCAAGTTTCTTTAAATACAGGCAGAAACTTCTCTTCACAGCCCTCTGTCACGCTCGCACCCTTTGAGCCTTGAAACCATAACCCGGTGAGATATTCCCCCTCACTGCTCATTATTATGTCATCAAAGCCGTCAGGTGTAGCGTATGCCCATTTGCAGGTCATATAAGCTTCGTACCCTCGTTGTCAATGTGAAATTCCTTTACCTGCCAGCCTTTAAGCCCTGCATTGTCAAGAGAAAATTTCATCTTGCCTGCGAAATATTGATTGCTCTCATCTACAATAGCCATGATAGTTGGACCTGCACCGCTTATGTATGCCGCATATGCACCATGAGTGTACGCAATGTCAAAAACGTCCTTGCAGTGTGGTATAAGCGCCATTCTGTAAGGCTGATGGAGTCTGTCATCAACTGCCGTTTTCAGATTTTCAAACTTGCCCGTAAGAAGCGAAGCCGAGAAAAGCGCCGCACGGGAAAGGTTGTAAACTGCGTCCTTGTGTGAAACTTCCTTAGGCAGACAAGCCCTCGCTTCCTCAGTTTTCAGCTCAAAATCAGGTATTATCGCCACAAATTTCAGCTTTGTGAAAACCTCCTGCTTTACCCAGTGTACCTTTCTTCCGTCAAATACCGCCGTCACAATTCCGCCAAGAAGTGCAGGCGCAGTGTTGTCAGGGTGACCCTCTATCTGTGCCGCAAGGTCAACAAGATCGTCCTTTGTGAGGGGATCTCCAAGCATTTTGTTCGCTCCCACAAGTCCTGCGATTATGCAGGCAGAAGACGAGCCAAGTCCCCTCGCCATAGGAATATTGCTTGTCTGTATGAGCTTTAGTCCCTCCAGCTTTTTTCCGCATACCGCAAAAAGGTCTTTGGCAGAAATGTAAATGAGGTTTCGCTCGTCCGTAGGAATGTCAAGTCCGTCCGCCGCCGTAATGTCTATCTTGTCGCACTCCTCCATTTCAATGTAGTTGTAGTAAGTGAGCGCAAGACCCAGTGCGTCAAAACCGGCGCCAAGGTTAGCCGACGTGGCAGGTATCTGTATTTTTATCATGGTGAAAACTCCTTTATATGTAAAAATGTACGAATAAGAGCAGTTAAAATTGTCTTTTACATCAATTGACAATTAGTCAATGTTATGCTATCCTTTAGTTAAAGAAAGGGGGGCGAGCAAATGAATAGAAAAATAATTATCGCTCTGTGTGCATTGTGTCTCTGTGCATTTTGTTCATGCAGTAAAAACGAAGAACAGAACAACTCGTCCGAAAAACCGACCGAAACAACAGCGGTGACAACAGTTTCAACAACGACCACCACCCCAACCACCTCAGAGCTTGTGGCAGACACTCCGCCGCCGTATATGTACTATGAGGGCAAAACATATACCTCACTTTACAAAGCCGAAGAAACTCTTATGTCAACAGACGATAAGATGACCGAAAGGCTGAACGGCTATGAGTTCGTAGGAAACACCCACGAATTTTTTAACGTCGGTGAGATGAAGTCAGATTTTGATGTGACTTCACTGCCTGATAACGCCAAGGTCTATCATGACCCTGACAAAGCAGATGACGGTGACCCGTTTATAATTGCCTTTGAAGAAAACGGACAAACCACCCTCTATTATATGAATTTGCTCAATGAATAACATACTGTAAAAAATGCAATTGATTTCTTTGAGGGGGACTTATTATGAAAAAGAAAACAGCAGTTATTATTCTGGCATTTCTGGCAGTATGTCTTTGCTCGTGTTCAAAAAGCAAAAATGACAGCGGAATAGACTCCGAATATGTTAAAACAGAGAGTGTTGTAACTGAGGAGAGCACAGAGGAAACAACAGAGGTCAGAGGAGCTGATATGTGTCCATTGTATATGTATTATGAGGGCGATCTGTATATCCCTGCGGTCAATCCTGAAGACAGACTGATCTTTGATACAGCCGAGTTAAAAGACTATAAGTATGTCGGAAAAACAACACAATGCAGTGATTGCAGTGGCTTAACAGAGAATTTTAGGGTCACCATTCTTCGTGATAATGCAAAGGTCTATTATGATCAGAATGAACCTTTGGACGGCAAGCCTTTTGCTCTGATGTCTATTAATGAGAACGGCACTGTTTGGATAGCATATCTCAAACTAAATGATCGTGATTAAATATGTAAAGCGGCGGAGTTTTGATCCGCCGCTTCTTGTTTTTTATCAGTATATCCTTATCTTGCTTGCAATCTCAGCGGAGTGTGAAAGGATAGTCAGGTTTGCGTCAATGTCAGCCTCTTTCATGTTCGGCGTGATAAACGCAAGCTCGTTCTCTGTCCTGCCTGAACGCTCTATATACATAAGCTTTCCGAACATCTCAGAAATAGAGGACTTGAGAGCCTCAGCATTTTCAGCCTTTATGCGAACATACATTGAAACGTCCATATCCTTGTATGGTGCAACAAATCCCTTGTCATCACAATCTTCCCATGTAAGAGCAAGCACTCTGTGATGATGCTTCAGACAATCGATAATGTCGCCTACTACCGCAGAAGCTGTAGGAAGCTTGCCTGCACCCTGTCCGTAGAACATAACGTCGCCAACGCCGTCGCCTGTTACGCTGATAGCATTGTATACATCGTCAACAGACGCAAGAAGATTTGACTTTGGCACAAGTCTAGGACAAACGATAGCACTCACTCTGCCGTCATCAAGCTTCTTTACAGAACCTATAAGCTTTATAACATATCCTGCGTTTGCAGCATATTCAACATCATCAAGTGTGATCTTTGTTATGCCTGAGCAGTGTACCATTTCAGGATAAATGTGCTTGCCGTATGCAAGTGAGCCAAGTATACAGATCTTTCTGCAAGCGTCCTCGCCCTCAACGTCAGCCGTAGGGTCAGCCTCAGCATAACCAAGCTTCTGAGCCATTTTAAGAGCATCGTCAAATGACATCTGCTCTTTTATCATCTTTGTAAGAATGAAGTTTGTTGTGCCGTTGAGAATACCCGAGATCTGAAGTATCTCGTTTCCTGCCAGACACTTGTTAAGCGGTCTGATGATAGGTATACCACCGCCAACGCTTGCCTCGAACAGATAGTTGCAGTTGTGTTCCCTTGCTATCTTAAGAAGCTCTGCACCCTTTTCCGCAACTAGCGCCTTGTTTGATGTAACAACGCTCTTGCCGTGTTCAAGAAGCTTCTTTGTGTAGTCATAAGCGAAAGTCGTTCCGCCTACTACCTCGGCTACTACTTCTACCTCGGCATCATTGAGAATGATGTTGAAGTCCTTTATCATTTTGTCTGCAAATGGAGAATCAGGGAAATCCCTCAGATCAAGAATGTACTTGATGTCACATTCCTTGCCGACCTTTTTTGAGATAGATTCACGGTTTTTCATAAAAAGCTCTACCGTACCAGAGCCTACAACGCCATAACCGATAACTGCTACTTTACACATAAAAAATCCTCATTCCTAATAAATTATATATTGTTAAAATCTTATTTTACCCTTACTCTCCCGATATTATCTTGACTTCCACAACGCCGTGAACTTTAGAAAGCTCCTCCGTAAGCACGTTTGTGCTAAGTGCGTCATGCTCAAATCTTACCGAGAATGTCACCGTCGCCACCGAGTCGATAGGGATATTCTGGTTTATGGTCAGAATATTCGTGTTCAGCTCGTAAAGCCGTGATATAATGGAGGAAAGCACTCCCTTTTCATCTCTCAGTATGCAGTATACCGAAACGATGTTGTTTGTGAGCTGTTCTTCATAATTGAATACGGAGTCCTTGTATTTGTAGTATGCGCTCCTCGATATCCCCACCTTGCGGCAGGCTTCCGATGAAGTGGAAACTTCGCCCCTTGCCCTCATGCGCTTTGCGGCAAGCACCTTTAGCACAATGTCAGGAAGCACCTCAGAACTTACGATAACAAGTTTGTTTTGCCCGTTCTCCAATTTTAGTCCACCTCCAAAGTACAGATGTGTGCGTGATAAATACAAGTTTACCACTTTTGTCCCCTTTTGTCAAGTGACCTGACCGCAGATATTCAACTAATTTTTCAAATTCAGGGTAAAATAAAATGTGTATTCTGACTAAAATCATTACACATAGAGCAATTTGTCCAAAGAAAAGTCATATAGATAGTGCAAAGTATATAAATAGTATGGCTTTGTACCCCTTCAAACTTGCTATTTAAGACAAAAAGGTGTACAATTAATGTTATGAAACTATCCTGCCTGAAAGGGGAGAATAATATGGATATGATAGCAGAAATACTGCAAACAGATAAAGCCGCTGCAGGCAAGCTTGAAAAAGCAGATATGGAAAGCGGCGAACTGCTGGAGCGCACAGTGAAAGAAGCGCAGGAGCTGAAGGAAAACGCCCTGAAAGAAGCCGAAGCCTATAAAACGAAGAAAGCCAAAGAGGTCACAGAGCGTATAAATACCGAAAGCGAAAAGATAACTTCCGCACAGAACGAGAAAACAACGGTTCTCGATAAAATATTTGAAGAAAAACATACTCAGTGGGAGAAGGAGATATTTGATAATATCATCTCTCCGAAGTAGAGCAAAAATTCTCCGTGAAAGGGGCTGAAAAATATGCTTGACAGTTGGTCTGCCAACGGAACAGTGGCGAAAATAAAATATATCCACGGCAGAATGTTTACTAAAGAGAACTATCATGAAATGCTAATGCGAAGAACAGTCCCCGAAGCCGCAGACTATCTTGCACATTCAGCCAGATATAAAGACGCTTTCCGTGACGTTGACCCTAATACCGTCCATAGAGGTTTTGTGGAGGCGCTTCTCCAAAGAGAGAATTTCAATACCTATATGCGCCTGTGCAGATTTCAGGAGCTTGATAAACTGCCTTTTTATGACTTCCTTATAAAAAGCAAGGAGATAGAATGTATTCTGTCCATGATAAACAATATAAATTCAGGGCTTGATAATTCTTACCTTAACGACCTTCCCGGCTATGTCATAAAACATTCAAAGGTGAGCCTTCTTGAAATGAGCCGAGCCGAGAACTATGAACAGCTTCTTAAAATACTAAGAAATACACCGTATTATAAGATACTGGTGAAAATACCGCCTTTGGAGGACGGCTCAGCGGATTATACCGAGTGCGAGCTAAGGCTGAGAACAGTCTATTATGCTGAGCTTTTAAATACCGCAAAGCATGATTTTTCCGAAATGCAAAGCAAACAGCTCTCAGAAATGATAAGCCGAGAGATAGATTGCCTTAACATAATAAACGCCTACCGTATGAAAGCCTTTTTTGGCTACTCCTCCGAGGAGATAAAAAAACGGCAGATAAGAATAAAAACAGGCACAGGCTCAGTTAAAAGACTTGATAAGTATTATGAGCTTGAAAGCCCCGAAGATATGCTCGAATGGGTGAAAAGATCAAAGTATTCAAAGGGTTGCAAACAGACCTCTGAGTATATCGAAAGTATAGTCCGAAGTTCACAGTTTTCCTATTTTTCCCATATCCTAGCCCAAAGCACCGCCGCACCGGTTTCTCTCTATGCCTTTATGAAACTGTGCAGTACGGAAGCCTTGAACATCGTGCATATAATCGAAGCGATAAGATATAATGCCGACCCTTCGGCAGTTGAAAAGGATCTTATCATCACCGCCTGAGCGGTAAATTCTCAGGAAAGGAGATAATGTGATTGGCTATAGAAAAAATGTCCCTTGTGAATATAGCAGGTCTTATGGACGAGCTTGACGCCACCTTGAAAAGGTGCTGTGAAAGCGGCTGTTTTCATATTGAGCCTGCGGGCAATTCTCCTGACAGCGCAATGAAGCCCCTCAGCGAGAAAAACGAGTATGACCGACCTCTGAAAGAGCTTGCCCAGCTTTCAGCGCAGCTTGGTATAATTCTAAAGGAAACTGATTTTATCGACTGTGACCTGTCAGCTCCGCAGGATTTTAACTCCCTGTTTGAAAAGTATAATACCCCTTTCAGCGAGCTTAATACAAAGCGGCTGGAGCTTACTCAGCGTATCTCAGAGCTTGGAGGAGCGGTTCGGCAAATAGACCACCTGAAAGGTATGCACAGCGACTTTCAGCAGCTTTTCTCAATGAAGTATGTTTCCGTCCGTATCGGAAAGCTGCCTGTGGATAACCTGCCGAAGCTTGACTATTATAACGAGAATTTCTTCTTTGTCCCCTTTGAAACGGGAAAAAGCTTCTGCTGGGGAATGTATTTCGTCCCTGAACGTGATAAACAGCGTGTTGATGATATCTTCCACTCAATGTATTTTGAAAGGATACGGATACCGTCCTATGTATCAGGCGACGCAGACGAAGCCTTGGAAAAGCTGAAACAAACTATAGACGCAGATACAGTTGAGAACGCAAAGATAAATGAGCAGATAAACGAGCTTGCCGCAAAAGCAGAGCCTGAACTGCAAAAAGCTTTCTCAAAGCTGAGATTTATCCACGATACCTTTGACCTGCGGCGAAATGCCGCCGCACTAAACGATAAGTTTTATCTTAAAGGCTTTATCCCCGAAAAGGAAAAAGACCGCTTTGATAAGCTCTTTTCGGATATGCGTTCAGTGTCCGTGGTCTATCTGCCTCCTGACGCAGACGCCTCATGTGAGCCGCCTACAGTGCTTAAAAACAACTTTTTGACCCGACCTTTCACAATGCTTGTGGAAATGTATGGTCTGCCTGAGTATAAAGGCTATAACCCGACCGCTTTTGTGGCAATAACCTATACCCTGCTTTTCGGCATAATGTTCGGTGACTTGGGACAAGGACTTCTTATCGTCCTTGGCGGACTTGCCTTAAAGAAAAAGCTGGGAGCAAAAATAAGCGGTCTTGTCACACGCCTTGGCATATCAAGTATGATATTCGGCACTCTCTATGGCTCGTTCTTCGGTTATGAAGAGCTTTTAGACCCTGTGTTTGAGAATATAGGACTTGACTTCCTGCCCCTAAAGGTTTTCAAGCAAACGAACTTTATCCTCATAACTGCCGTTGCCATAGGTGTGGCACTTATTGTTATCTCAATGATACTCAATATCTATATCGGCTTTAAAAATAAGGATTACGAAAAAGCCATTTTCGGCTGTAACGGCATTGCAGGACTTGTGTTCTACAGCTCCGTTGCGGCAGGCCTCGTTGGAACGCTCATGTTCGATGTAAAAGTTATGTCCACTCCGTTCGTCATTTTCCTTATCGTAATACCATTGGTGTGCATATTCTGCCGAACACCTTTCTCTATCGCCGTGAAGTATAAACAGTGGCGCTTGTCTGAGGACGAGGAAAAAATGACCGTGGGCAACTTTATCGTTGAAAATTTCTTTGAGATGTTCGAGTTCCTGCTCAGCTATGTTTCAAATACTATGTCATTTCTCCGTGTGGGCGGATTTGTCCTCTCTCACGCAGGCATGATGCTAGTGGTAATGACCCTTATGGAAATGTGTTCCGCCGCCGCACAGCCATTCGTGCTTGTGCTTGGCAACCTGTTTGTAATGGTAATGGAGGGCATGATAGTTGCCATTCAGATAATCAGACTTGAGTTTTATGAGATATTCTCCCGCTTCTATGAGGGCGGCGGAAAACCATTCGAGCCTGTTGGTGTAAAATTTACTGCACAAACAGAATGATATTAAATTTGTGGTATTGTTTTGTAGGGGCGAACATCGTTAGGTCACTCGCCGTGACGGGCATTTTACCCCGACCATTATCCATACCCGTACAATGTAATTCGTAAAATCTAAAGTAAAAATAATTTTTTGGAGGAATCAACTATGCTTATCTATTTCCTGCTCCCACTTATAGCAGTCGCACTTCTTTGTGTACCATTCATTTTCACCGCAAAGAAAATAAAGAACGGAAGATCGCCAAAGGGTGCTTTTATCGGCAACCTCTGTACATTTGCAGGCATAATGCTCTGCGCTCTTATCGTCCCTGTAGGTAATTTTGTTTCAGCCGCAAGCGAGGAGGGCGTTAAAGCCGCCCTTTCAACAGGCGCAGGCCTTGGCTACCTTGCAGCAGCCCTTGCCGTTGGACTTTCCTGCGTAGGTTCAGGCATAGCTGTTGCCGCAGGCGCTCCGGCCGCTATCGGTGCAACCTCAGAAGACCCTAAAAACTTTGTAAAGGCTCTTATCTTCGTTGTTCTTGGCGAAGGTATCGCCCTCTATGGACTTCTTATCGCTATCCTTATAATCTCAAACGTAGGCACTGCATTGGGCATTTAACATGAGATTTTATCTTATCAGCGATAATATAGATACCCAAATGGGCATGAGACTTTCAGGTATCGAGGGCGTTGTGGTGCATACCTCCGAGGAGGTGTCAAACGCACTTGATAAGGCTATGGAAATGAAAGACGTTGGCGTTGTGCTTATGACAGAGCTTGCAGTCAAGCAGTGCAGAGAAAAGGTCTATGACTATAAGCTCACAAGAGAAACGCCCCTCATAGTTGAAATACCAGACCGCCATGCCACATCAAAGATATCTGATACCATTTCCCACTATCTCGCAGAAGCAGTGGGAATAAAGCTGTGATTTTGATAGGAGTTTAGTAATGGAAAATCAGACGATAAAACTTGAACGCTTCAAGCAGGCTGTCTTTGAGGACGCTGAAAAACAGGCAAAGCTCATAACCGAATCCGCTGATAAACAGCGTGAAAATGAGCTTGCTCAGGCGAAAATAGAAGCACAAAGCCTCGCAGATTCAAAAAAAGCCGCCGCAGATAAGACCGAGGAGGCAAGAGCCATAAGGGAAATATCTTCAAAACAGCTTGAAGCTAAAAGAAACGTGCTTTGCCATAGAGAAAAGCTTATAGACAGCGTTTTTGACAACGTAAAAAGCAGGCTTGCGACTTTCAAAGCAAGCAGAGATTATAATTCTTGGCTAAAAGAAAAAGCCGAAAAATGCAAACAGATCTATCCCAAGCATAAGGGCGTTATCTACCTTTCGCCTGAGGATATGAAATACGCCTCTGACCTTGCAGACTTTGAAGTAAAAAGCCGAGATTCCATAGAGCTTGGCGGTATGCTCATGGTCTATGAGGATATGGGTATAGCACTTGATTATACCTTTGATTCAGCATTTGAGGGGCAGCGTTCAGCCTTTACTGAAAAAGCCGAGCTTGTGCTTGGGTAATAAGGAGTTTTTTATGGATAAAATATATTCGGTAAACGGACCTGTAGTAAAGGTTGCAGATACGAAAAGCTTTGCCATGCAGGAAATGGTCTATGTGGGCAAAAAGCGTCTTATCGGCGAGGTCATAAGAGTGCAGTCCGATTTTACCACCATTCAGGTCTATGAGGGCACAACAGGACTTATGCCTGGCGAGCCTGTTACCTCAACAGGCTCGCCAATGTCCGCAACCCTCGGCCCCGGTATAATAAATAACATCTTCGACGGCATAGAAAGACCTCTTAAAAAGCTTGAAGAAGTCTCAGGTGCTTTTATCGCCGACGGTGCAGACGTAAGCTCGCTTGATACAGAGAAAAAGTATCCCGTTACAATGACAGTGAAAACAGGGGATAAGCTTTCCTCAGGGGAGATTTATTGTACCTGCCCCGAAACGCCACTTATCACACATAAGTGTATGCTTTCCCCTCTGTCAAAAGGCGGAGAGGTCATATGGACTGCCGAAAACGGCGACTATACAATAAATGACGTTGTGGCAAAAATAAAAGCCCCTAACGGAGCAGTAGAGGAGCTTACCCTTTGTCAGAAATGGCCTATCAGAACACCAAGACCATGCAAAAACCGCCTGCCTATTACAAAGCCGTTGGTAACAGGTCAGCGTATCGTTGATACTATTCTGCCGGTTGCAAAAGGCGGAACAGCCGCTATCCCTGGGGGCTTCGGCACAGGCAAGACCATGACCCAGCACCAGCTTGCAAAGTGGTGTGACGCAGATATAATCGTCTATATAGGCTGCGGAGAACGTGGAAACGAAATGACGCAGGTGCTTGAGGAGTTCTCCGAACTTATCGACCCGAAAACACAAAGACCGCTTACCGACCGAACAGTGCTTATCGCAAATACCTCAAATATGCCTGTCGCCGCCCGTGAAGCCTCTATCTATACGGGCATAACCCTTGCCGAGTATTACCGTGATATGGGTTATCATATCGCAATTATGGCAGACTCTACTTCACGTTGGGCAGAAGCTCTCCGTGAGATATCAGGCAGACTTGAAGAAATGCCTGCCGAGGAAGGTTTTCCTGCCTATCTGCCGTCACGAATTTCCGAGTTCTATGAGCGTGCAGGCTATGTTGAAACTCTGGGCGGCAAGGAAGGCTCTGTTACTATAATCGGAGCAGTTTCGCCCCAAGGCTCTGACTTTTCCGAGCCTGTCACACAGAATACAAAGCGTTTTGTACGCTGTTTCTGGGCACTTGATAAATCCCTCGCCTATGCAAGACATTATCCTGCAATAAACTGGAACACAAGCTATTCCGAGTATGCAGAAGACCTTGCCGATTATTATAATAAAAACGTCAATGAGAACTTCATGAAAGTCAGACAGGAGATATCAAATATCCTTGTTGAGGAAAATACTCTTATGGAGATAGTCAAACTCATGGGTACTGACGTCCTCCCTGACGATCAAAAGCTTCTTATCGAAACCGCAAGAGCCGTAAGAGTAGGCTTTTTACAGCAAAACGCCTATCATAAGGACGATACCTACGTCCCCCTTGATAAGCAGTACCGCATGATGAAGCTCATCACAGATTTCTATGCCCTTGCAAAGAAAGCACTTTCACAGGGCGTGAACGTTGATAAGATAATAGGCTGCGGCTGGATAGAAAAGCTTATCAAAGTCAAGTATGATATACCGAACGATAAAATAGAACTTTTTGACGAATACGAAAAGAATATGAAAGCCGATATGGAGGCTTTGACAGGAGGTGCAGGAGCGTGAACGTAAAATATATCGGTCTTAGCGAAATAAACGGCCCGCTCGTTGCACTCGACCATGTAAGCGGCATTTCCTATGACGAAATGGCAGAAATAAAACTTGATGACGGCACACGCCGCCTTGCAAGAGTTGTAGAGGTGGAAAAAGACAGAGCCGTTTTGCAGGTTTTCGAGGGAACAAAAGGGCTTTCCCTTGTTAATACCACCACAAGCTTTCAGGGCAAGCCTATGGAACTTGCATTGTCTACCGAAATGCTGGGCAGGATATTCAGCGGAGCAGGCAAGCCTATCGACGGTCTGGGAGAGATCTTCCCCGAAAAGTATCGTGACATAAATGGCTCGCCCCTTAACCCTGTTTCAAGAACATATCCTCGAAACTATATAAACACAGGAATATCCTCCATAGATGCCCTTACTACCCTTATAAGAGGTCAGAAACTCCCTATCTTCTCAGGTTCGGGACTTTCCCATAATAAGCTCGCCGTGCAGATAGTAAGGCAAGCGAAAATCGCCGACGAAAACGGACAGGATTTCGCAATAGTTTTCGGAGCAATGGGCGTAAAAAACGACGTCGCCGATTATTTCAAACGCTGTTTCGAGGAAACAGGCGTTTTGCAAAGGGTCGCAATGTTTTTAAACCTCTCCAACGACCCTATCATAGAGCGTATCCTCACCCCAAGATGTGCCCTCACTTGTGCCGAATATCTTGCCTTTGAGCATGATATGCACATTCTCGTTATCCTCACAGATATGACTTCCTATGCCGAAGCCTTGCGAGAGTTCTCCTCATCAAAGGGGGAGATACCGGGAAGAAAAGGCTATCCGGGCTATCTCTATTCCGACCTTGCCTCTATCTATGAAAGAGCAGGCATTATAAAGGGAGCAAAAGGCTCTGTTACGCAGATACCGATACTCACCATGCCAAATGACGATATCACCCACCCTGTCCCTGACCTTACAGGCTATATAACCGAGGGGCAGATAGTTCTTGACAGAAACCTCGACCAAACAGGCGTTTATCCTGCTGTTTCTATCCTGCCGAGCCTTTCAAGACTTATGAAAGACGGCATAGGCGAGGGCTATACAAGGGAAGACCACCAAATGGTGTCGAACCAGCTTTTTGCAGCCTATGCAAAGGTGCAGGACGCAAGAAGCCTTGCCTCCGTTATCGGTGAGGAGGAGCTTTCCGGTACCGATAAAGCCTATCTTAAATTTGGCACGCTTTTTGAAAAGCATTTTATCGACCAGGGCTTTGACGTGAACCGTTCCATAGATGAAACTCTCGACCTGGGCTGGAGCTTGCTCTCCACCCTGCCGAAATCAGAGCTTGACCGTGTTGACGAAGAACATCTGGAGCATTATTACAGTGCCGAAAAAGCTAAGGCACTTTTTGCAGAGGACTAAAATTATAATGGGACACATCTGTGCCACACAAATAATTATGTAGGGGCGGTCACTCGCCGTGACGGGCATTTTACGCTACAATTTTTGTTAATGCGACATATTTGCACCGCATAAAACAATTATGATAAAAAAATCGGGTAAACGATGTTCGCCCCTGCTTGATTTTCAGACCATACTAGATTTTTTAATGATACAGTGATATAATAGAAAGAGGGTGTGACCAATGGCTGAACAGCAGGTCTTTGCCACAAAGGGAAATCTTATACTTTATAAAAAGGCTCTGAAGCTTGCCGCATTGGGCTATGAGCTTCTGGACAGAAAAAGAAATATCCTTATAAGAGAGCTTATGAGCCTTGTTGACAAAGCAGGGGAGCTTAGAGGAAGCATTGAGGACACCTACAAGGAAGCCTACAGCGCACTCCAGCTTGCAAATATCTCCATGGGTCGTGTTACACCTTATGCAAATTGTATCCCTGTTGAAACAGGCGTTGAGATAAGCACAAGAAGCGTCATGGGCGTTGAGCTGCCAAAGGTCACCCTTAAAGAACGCCCTCTGAAAGTCACATACGGCTTTTCTCAGACCGATTCTCAGCTTGACAGAGCCTATCTTGCCTTTGAAAAGGTAAAACAGACCACAGCAGTCCTCGCAGAGGTGGAGAACAGTATCTACAGACTGTCCGTAGCCATAAAAAAGACACAGCGCAGAGCAAACGCCCTGCAAAATATAATCATTCCAAGAAATGAACACATAGTGAAATTCATTACTGACTCTCTTGAAGAAAAGGACAGAGAGGAGTTCTCACGAATGAAAGTAATAAAGGCGGCAAAGCTAAAGTCGGCAAAATGATATTTGTAATGGCACGGCGTAATTTCTGCAATGTTATTGTAGGGGCTGGCGCCCTCGACAGCCCGCTTTTCAACGTTGTTTTGTTTATTGTGGGGGCGGTCACTCGCCGTGACGGGCATTTCACGCTGTGCATTTATTAATGCAACACCTTTGTACTGCACAAATAAATTGTAGGGACGACTTGAGGTTGCACATCTAGTCGCCAGCTTGCAGTATTATAAAAACATGAAAGGAAAGATAAAAATGGAATATATCAAAAAAGTATTCAGAAGCTATTGGATATTGTCTATATTCTGCGTAGTGCTGGGCATTGCACTCATAATCGACCCTAATTTCTTTACCGATGCCATAGGCTATGTTATCGGTGGGCTTTTCACCGCATTCGGTGCAGTGGAGCTTATAAGATACTTCGCCATGGGCAAAGACGACCAGAGCTATTCTTCAAGCCTTGTAAGAGGAATAATCCTTGCCGCCATAGGCATTTTCATTATCATAAGACCTGACTTTATCCCGAAAGTCATTGCCGTTGTCTGCGGACTATATATGCTCATAAGCGGCATCGTGAACATTCAGGACTCCCTTAACCTCAGACGTGCAGGTGTAGAAAGCTGGAACGTAAGCTGTATCTCAGCCGCTGTTACCACTCTCGTTGGTATACTTCTCCTCTTTGACCCTCTTATTTTAGGGGAAACCGCAATGATAGTCCTTGGTATCGCTCTGCTTGTTTCAGGTGTGACGAATATCTTCGGCTGTTTTACCGCAGGCTCAAAGCTCAAAAAGGTAAATAAGCTTATGAAAAAAGAGCTCAAAGACAGACCTGATAAGGATCATTATATAGATATTTAGGATATTATCGTAGGGGCGACCTAGGGTCGCCCACTTTTTTTTCACTGTTTTAGCAGTTTGATGTATTTCTTTACAAAAATATGTGCATTTTATTGACATAGGATGTGATTTCACAAGTTTCAACAAATATTTTTGCGTCGATTTGTAAAAGTCTATAAAAATTATAAAAAGCCTTGACAAATGAGGTCAAAAGGTATATACTCATAACTGTAAACAGCAAAGGCGCTGTGAACCATTTAGGTTCGCAGTGTCTTTTTTTATTTCTTTAGACTATAATTTATAATAGGAGGAATTCAATATGGCAAACGTTCCTGAATATTTCGGCTCAGACGTATTCAATGAATCAGTGATGAAAGAAAGACTTCCAAAGGCTACATACAAGGCTTTGAAGAAGACTATCGACAACGGCGATCCACTTGATATCGAGGTTGCAAACATCGTTGCTAACGCAATGAAGGATTGGGCAGTTGAAAAGGGCTGCACACATTACACTCACTGGTTCCAGCCAATGACAGGTCTTACAGCAGAAAAGCTCGACAGCTTTATCTCACCAACTGAGGACGGTCACGTTATCATGGAGTTCTCAGGCAAGGAGCTTGTTAAGGGCGAACCTGACGCTTCTTCTTTCCCTTCCGGCGGATTGAGAGCAACATTCGAGGCAAGAGGCTATACAGCTTGGGACCCAACTTCATACGCATTCATTAAGGAAAAAGCACTTTGTATTCCTACTGCTTTCTGTTCATACAATGGCGAAGCGCTTGATAAGAAAACTCCGCTTCTCCGTTCAATGGAAGCTATCAATAAGTCAGCTCTCAGAATTCTGAAGTTGTTCGGCTCAGACGCAACAAGAGTTACATCAAACGTTGGTCCTGAGCAGGAATACTTCCTTGTAGACAGAGAGATGTATGCAAAGAGAGAGGATCTTATCCTTGCAGGCAGATCGCTTTACGGCGCACCTGCTCCAAAGGGTCAGGAGCTTGAGGATCACTATTTCGGTACTATCAAGACAAGAGTTCAGGCTTACATGAAAGATCTTGACGAGCAGCTCTGGAAACTTGGTATCTACGCTAAAACAAAGCATAACGAGGTTGCGCCTGCTCAGCACGAGCTTGCTCCTATCTATGGCACAACAAATATTGCCACCGACCACAACCAGCTTACAATGGAGATCATGAAGAGAACAGCCAGAAAGCACGGCTTCAAGTGCCTGCTTCATGAGAAGCCATTCGCTGGCATCAATGGTTCCGGTAAGCATAACAACTGGTCTATCTCAACAAACACAGGTGTAAACCTCCTCGATCCTGGTAAAACACCTGCTGAGAACGCTCAGTTCCTTCTGTTCCTTACAGCAGTTATCAAGGCTGTAAATGATTATCAGGATATCCTGAGAGCTTCAGTTGCTTCTGCCGGTAACGACCACAGACTTGGCGCTAATGAAGCTCCTCCGGCTATTATTTCTATCTTCCTTGGCGACGAGCTTACAGGCGTTCTCGATGCTATCGTAAACGGCGTTAAATATGAGGACAAGAGAGTTGAGATGGAGATCGGTGTTGACGTTCTGCCACACTTCCCTAAGGATACAACAGATCGTAACAGAACTTCACCATTTGCATTCACAGGCAATAAGTTTGAGTTCAGAATGCCTGGTTCAAAGCTTTCAGTAGCAGGTCCTAACACAGTTCTTAACACTATCGTTGCTGACGTTCTCGATCAGTTTGCTGACGAGCTTGAAAAGGCTGACAACTTCCAGGACGCTCTTGACGATCTTATCAAGAGAACTATCAAGGAAAATCAGAACATCATCTTCAACGGCAATGGTTATTCAGACGAGTGGCCTGTTGAAGCTGAAAAGAGAGGACTTCTTAACCTTAAGTCAACTCCTGAAGCTGTTCCTACATTCCTTGCACAAAAGAATGTTGACGTATTCTCTAAGTACGGTGTTTATACAGAAGCTGAGCTTCAGTCAAGAGTTGAGATCCTTCTCGACGAGTATTGCAAGACGCTCAATATCGAGGCTCTTACAATGATCGACATGGCTAAGAAGGAGATCCTTCCTGCTGCCGCTAAGTATATCAAGGATATCGCAAAGACTGCTGAACTTGCAAAGAGCTGCGGTGCAGAAACTGTATTTGAGGAAGAAACCGTCAAGGAAATTTCAGCTCTCGTAACTGAGATGTACAAGGCACTTGGCACACTGGAAGCTGATGTACAGAAAGTACACGCTATCGAGGACACACAGGAAATGGCAAACTTCTTCCACGATACTATCTTTGCAGATATGGGTGCTCTCAGAGTTCCGGCTGATAAGATCGAAACACTGGTAGGCAAGGAGTACTGGCCTTATCCAACATACAGCGACCTGCTGTTCTACGTTAAGTAAGGGACAATTCAAATTTTCAATATAACATAGACTTTATAACAAACTAACCACAGATCTACTACTTTGTTCCCCTACAGCTACAATAATATACGGAATGCACAATGAAGTGTATGACAGACCGAGCCGAATGGCTTTGGTCGTCATACACTTTTTTGTATTTTAGGAGGAAAAAGATATGACAAACACTGTAACAGTATTGGCTGAAAGCACAGGATTCAGTGCCGTCAATACTATATGGGTACTGTTGGGAGCTGCACTTGTATTCTTTATGCAGGCAGGCTTCGCAATGGTTGAAACGGGCTTCACCCGTGCGAAAAACGCAGGTAACATAATCATGAAAAACCTGATGGACTTCTGTATCGGAACTCCGCTGTTCTGGCTCTTTGGTTTCGGTCTAATGTTTGGCGACGGAAAGTTCATCGGAGCTTATAAGGGAATAGCTGATTCTACATATGCCTCAGCTGCTCCAGACGGAGTTCCATTCTTTGCTTTCCTTATCTTCCAGACAGTTTTCTGTGCAACAGCAGCAACTATCGTTTCTGGAGCTATGGCAGAAAGAACAAAGTTCATTTCTTATTGTATCTATTCAGCAATTATAAGCCTTCTGGTCTATCCTATCGAGGCTCACTGGATCTGGGGCGGCGGCTGGCTCGCAGACCTCGGCTTCCATGATTTCGCAGGTTCAACTTGCGTTCATATGGCAGGCGGCGTTGCAGCATTCGTTGGCGCAGCTATCCTTGGTCCTCGTATCGGTAAGTATGACAAGAACGGCAAGGCAAAGGCTATCCCAGGTCACTCGCTTACACTTGGCGCACTTGGCTGCTTTATCCTTTGGTTCTGCTGGTTCGGATTCAATGGTGCGTCAACAACTTCAATGGAAGGCGACGCTATCCCGCTTGCAGGTAAAGTTTTCGTAACAACAAACCTTGCAGCAGCAGTTGCAACTATCACAACAATGATTTTTACTTGGATCAAGTATAAGAAGCCTGATGTTTCAATGACACTTAACGCATCACTTGCAGGTCTGGTAGCTATCACAGCTCCATGCGACACAGTTTCACCAGTATCAGCAGCTATAATCGGTATCGTTGCAGGTATCCTCGTAGTTGTAGGTGTAGAGTTTATAGATCAGGTACTCAAGATAGATGACCCGGTTGGTGCTTGCGGAGTTCATATGCTCAACGGTATGTGGGGTACTATCGCAGTGGGTCTTTTCTCAGACGGTACTTGCGGTGAAAAGGGACTCTTCACAGGTGGTGGAGCACATCTCCTTGGTATCCAGCTTCTCGGTATGGTATCAGTTATCGCTTGGGTAGCTATCACAATGACTATCGTATTCCAGATCATCAAGCACACGATCGGTCTTAGAGCTTCCGAGCAGGAAGAGAGCCTTGGTCTTGACGTTACAGAGCATGGTCTTGTATCTTCTTACGCTGACTTCGCACCAGCAATGTCACAGGCAATGCTCAGCTATACAAAGGACGACGCAAAGAGCGTTGTAAAGGTAGACAAGTCAACAGAGCCTGTAGTTCCTGTTGAGAAGGCCATCAAGGTAGAATCTTATGCAACAGACGCACCGTCTGCTGACGGCACACCTAAGATGACAAAGGTCGCTATCATCTGCAAGCAGCAGAAGCTCAACGATCTTATCACAGCTTTGGAGGACATCGACGTAACAGGTGTTACAGTAACGAACGTTCTTGGCTGCGGAATGCAGAAAGGACAGCCTGAGTATTACCGTGGTGCAGTTGTTGAAACAAATCTGCTGCCAAAGGTAAAGGTCGAGGTCGTTATTTGCAAGGTACCAACAAGAGCAGTTATCGATGCTGCAAAGGCAGCCCTTTATACAGGTCATATCGGAGACGGAAAGATCTTTGTATACAACATTGAGAACGTAGTAAAGATCAGAACGAATGAAGAGGGTTATGGCGCACTTCAGGACGATTAAGCCTTAAAGATGACGGGTGACTACCCAATAAAATTGCCCCCATCCCACTTATAAATTATAGCTTGGAACCCGTGGTCGAGTAATTCGGCTGCGGGTTTCAAGTTTTGTGGAGAAGCTCAAGGCATTATGAATAGATAGACAAAAGGGACGTTGCCGAATGTTGGCAATGTCCCTTCGTAAATTATTAGAAAAGTGATAGCTGCTCAGATAAATAAAAAGCGTGTTCCATATGTTGCTTTGCCTCTGTTTCAAGTATTTCGACATTTGAGAGTGGAAGGTTCTTGAAACGAAGTTGATAGACCATATCAAAGAAGCTCGTTACAGCCGCAGTTCCAAGATGCGTAAGACAGATCAGCTGTATATGGAAATGCCTTGCTATGCGGAACATAGGCTCAAGAAGGTGAGGCGAAGAGATCGGTCCGAATGGATTATCAAGGATCAGTACGCCGCTTGTTGAATTTAGATTGTTTGTAAGGCTTCTTGTGTAATTCATAACGGATACGATTAGGGAAAATAAAACAACAAATTGTTCTCCGCCAGAGTTTGCTTTCAGAGCGTCCTGCCATGAACGATAGCGGCAGTTCTGAATATTTTTATCGATCTTAAATACATTGATAGGAATGTTCTCATTGCCAATGTAGCAATTCAAGAGGCGTCTGATATCAAGATGATCGTTATGAGTTTTCGGTGCTGTTGTATTTTCAGACAGATGCTTTTGGACTTGTTCAGTTATGAAATGATCGATCCTTTTATAAGACTGATCGCTGTCTGGATCAATCTCAGGCAAAACTATCTGTATCATATGTTTTTTTACGTTACCGATCTGTACGACCGATCTACCAGACAGTGTTTTTAGATTATCATATAAACGTCCGGCACGCTGTTTGCAATGATCTACAAGTTGCTTTCTGCTGTCTTCAACATCTTTAAGCTGAACGGCAAGCTGAGCGATACGATCCTGATAACGCTTGATATCGCTTTCTGTTCGTTCATAAAGTGTAAAGTATTTATCTCCCTTGATATGATCATCGTCGATCACTGATAGAATGCCGTCCAGTGTTCCCATAAACAAAGTATGTGTATTTCTGAATGGCTCAAGTTCACGGCTATGGTATTTCTTTGCTTTGTCCTCTGCTTGTGTCAGCTGATCGATGCAATGCTTTATTGTATCGATCAAGTTATCAGTATCCTGCGGAATCTCTGATATTTTAGGAGTATACTCTGTAAAATCAAGCTTGTGATCTTTTTTGCATCTATCAATGCATATCCATTTTATATTCAAATCGTTTAATTTCTTTTTGCATTCTTCACTTTCTCGCTCAGCTGCTTCTAATTTATTTTCACATTCTTTTATACGGCGTTCAAAATCAGAACCGACCTCAGAACGTGGCAAAAGCTCTGCATTGAGTTCTGCCAGCTTTTTCTTAGCATGTTCCAGATCATTTTTCACTTTGGCATGATAGTTCGATGCTTGAGAATGTTGCTCATAAGCCTGCGAGTTTGCTTCTTTTGCCAGATCAAGCTGTTGTTCAGTGTCATTATAGGCGTTGGCAGAATATTCTGTGCTTTTGTATTCTGTTGGTTCTATATGGAATCTTTTGATATCATTTTCTTTATGAACGATGCTTTCTTGCACCTGTTCCAGTCGCTTCTGCAGCGTTTTGCGATTAGCTGAATTATTCTCCAGATAAAGTCGGTATTCCTCGAGCATGACCGAATGATCCTCTGTAAGTATTTTAGCTTTCGGTGTGTCTTTCAGTTCATGCGACAGTTTTTGATGATCGGTCAGCTTATTCTGGAGATCACAGAGAAGACTATCATTATCCTTTATACTCTTATCCAGTTGTTTTTCTTTCTGACGCATTTCATCTATTTGTTCAGAGATCTCTCTGCAAATAGTTTCTAATTCTATGATCTTTTCGCTAACGCTCTCATATTGTGAGATGATCTTACAAATACGCTCAAATTCGGATCGTTTATTTTCAATATGGGATTTTGATATTTGACTTTTTTCGCTTATTTGACGATTTTCCTTTGCTCGTGCTTTGATCTCGCTCTTTTGCTTCTCAAGAACCGAAAGCTTAGTTTGTATCTCCTGAAGCTTTTCTTTAAGCTTCTCTATGCCTGCCTGTAATTGCTGCTTATGATCTGCGGCGTATGTAAATTTTGATAGTATGCTGCGTTCTGATTCCCATTCCAATATCTGATGCTGTATATTATCTATATCTGCTTTTGTTTCGCCAAGTCTTTTCTGTATATTTTCTTTATAAGTAAATGCGTCCTGAAAATATTCTTTATCATATGCAGAAATAAACCGTTCAGGCTCGTTCCAATCTCCATCGGCCATATCAGCAAGTTCAGAGCGTGAATATACTGGAACAACAGCCGATAACCATGAATCTGGCGATTGTGACAGCAATTTGACCTTCTCCTTTTCAGAATCAACGATCACAGAATAAGCAACGAGAGGATTGACGGTAAGGATATCTTCTCGTATTTTTGCATTTTGTAAATTTAGGTACTGCTCGCCTGTTTGATAAGCGATACCTGATTCCTGCAAAAAGCTCACAGCTGTTTTTGAGAGGTGGAGCTGACCTGCATTTATACATCGTAGCTGCTCGCTTAGCAATTCAGCACAGCGTTCCGTTTGCCGAAGCTGTTCTCTTAGCTTTGCAAGTATTTGCTCAAGGCTTGATAACGGCTCATCAGTAAATAATCTGTCTTTAGATATTGATAAATGCTCTAAGACTTTAATAACTGCATCATATGCTTGCTGATATTCTTTTAATTCTGCTTCCTGCCGCTTTAAATCGGCTTTACATTCCTCTTGCGTTCGGTGAAGCTCGCTCATCTGATTATCCTGAGCGTCACGTTCCTGTTCAAGCCGGCTCTCCTCAAGCAGGCACTTTTTGATATTCTCCTCAGCAAGCCTGAGCTGCTCATCGTAGTCCGCACGAATGCTCTCAGCGTCTTTCTTAGAAAAGCTTCCGTCAAGCATAATGGTCATATGCAAAGCAAGCGTTGCCAGAGCCTTGTTGATCTGATCAAGCAAACTCTTTTTTTGACCGATATCCTGATTTAAGCAGTCATTCTCGTGATCATGCTGCTTTTTAAGGCGTGAGAGCTCTTCCTTTATGGATTCCAAAGCTTCAGACAGTTCTTTTTTAGTTGCTTCCTTCTGCTTTAATTTGCCCTCAGTCTGCCTTATCAGCTCTGTTGTTAGCAAAGACAGTGAATATTTTAAAGAAAGTATATGGGAATCCTGCGTTCCTTGGTCAAGCTCTCTGATCTGTGCAGTCAATGCCTTCTCATCATTTTGCTGTTTAAGCAACTCCTTATACTCTTTGGCAGCGTTCAGGGCCTTGACTTTATGTTCAAGCCTGTTATACTGACTTTCGGCATCATCTTTTTTCTGTTTACATTCTGCAAGCCATATGGTTGATTTATCAAAATCAGCCTGTGAAAGATAAACAGCTTTTGATGCTGCTTCGGTTTTGATGTGCTTCTGTTTTGTCTTTAAGTCGGATATTTCTTTTTCAAGCTGTTGTTGTCTTTCTTTGTTCAGCTTGATTTGATGCTGAAGTGTAAATGAATGATCAGCCAATTGGTGTATAGACTGTATCTTCTGATCTTCTGCGTTCCACATATCCTTTATTAGCTGAAGCATACCCTGCAGCTTATCTGTAAAATCCCTGATCTGCGACTTTAAGAGTAGATTTTTCTCCTGCCCGGCATAGCTGACCGCATAGTTGATAAACATTTCTTCAAGGGATCTTGTTGACGTATCGTTGCTCGGCATAACGCCAGGAATAATAAATTTGTCAAGTAATCTGTCGCTCGTTTTATATTCCTCAAAGAACTTTGTAATGCCGCCTTCTACTGCATTGATCGGCACAAGAATGTTTTCCCATTCGGTATGGAAAATACCGAATTCCTCTAAACGCTTCTGATAACGGCGCAATGAATCAGAAGGATAGTATTCTCCCCTTCTGTTTTGCAGATATTTGCGAAGCTCGTCAAAAGAGATCGGGCGGATATGACTGCCTGTGCGCTGTGAAAGAGGGAGACTGATAAGATCGAGCTTGTCGCCTGCTCTTGTGTAATCATGTATGAAAGTATAATAACGAATGGTCTTGCTCTCATTTTCGTCATCTGCTGTGGTGCTTGCAGCCAGTGCGATCCCTGTGAGCAGACTATTATGTGATCCGTCCAATGCCCACTCAATCAAGACAAACGCATGATCCGTGCCTTTCTGAAAAAAATCGCTGATATTACGATTCTGAACTTTTGCCTTCGGGCAAATAGGCTGGAGCAACAACTGAACGATAACAGACTTGCCTCCGCCGTTATCCAGATTAAAAAGAGTATCTATTGGTTTTCCTTCAGCGTTCTCAGTGCAGAAAATCTCGTCTGGTATCAGCTTTGCACCATTATTGAACCTGAAATTTACAATTCGTATCTTACGGATCGCTGGCATCTGGTTTTCCTCCTTCAAGAATAGAATGTATTTCAGTAATGCGGGTCTGAGATAAATAATACGGCATAAGGTCATTCAGCTTGACCGTTGGTTTCCATACACCGTCAGCGTCATACAGCAATTCCTCATCACGAAACTTTCTGATGATCTTCATGAAACAGCCATGTTTGGTATCTACAGAGTTGGATTCATCACCACGCTTTGCGAGCCAGTTGTCAGCAAGGTGTAGAAAATCTATGCTGTACTGTGCTGAAGCATTTTTTAAGGATTCTCCTTCAGAGCGTACCTGCTCACAATGCTTTGTGAACTCGGAAAGAAAATCTGATTCTTTGATGTAATATCTTGTTTGCAGTGTGTTTCCTTTTCCTCCGTAAAGCTCATGTAAAAGAAAGATCGCCATATAATTCAGCAAATAAAGCTCTTCAAGCTTTTCATTGCCAACGCTGCGGCGGAAATCATTGTTATCCTGCGAAAATAATTCGTTGTTTGGATCCGGCAAAAGATAAAGTCTGCCGTTCGTTTTGTAAAGAGTGAAATCAAGCTCCTGTTCCATGATCGCAAGTTCAGAAGCAATTTCCGGATCATTATAATATTCATAATACGCAGGGGACTGCTCACGGGTAATGTAACCATTTTCCATAAGCTTTGCAAATAGTTTCAGACTTTCAGGCCTCATCTTCTCACCTCGATCTTAAAATCATTCATCTCGATATGTCCGCCTTTATGATCAGACAAAGTTATAACATTATCGAGTTTATATATCATTATCGACTCCATTTGTACCGATTCTTCAGGAAGCTCGCTCAGACAATAAGAGAGATCAAATTCTCCCACAGGAACGATTATGTCATGCTGTGCCGAACGCCAGCCTGCGATATCTATTTCTCCAAGTCCATAGAGCTTCAGCATGACGTCAGGCAATGCTTTTTCCTGCATTTGTTCATGCAGCTGCGTTTTAGATACAGTGTCAAGATATTCGCTAAAATTAAAGACCGCCCTGTTTTCGGCAAAAGACAGCAGTCCTCTTATTATCTCAACATATCTTTCGTTTCTGATATCTGCCACATTTTCAGCAGTGTCATCACTTGTGATATCTATACCGTCATCTCTGCTGACCTCTCTTATAGAATTTTGCCGTCTGTAAAAAAGATCAATACCAAACAGATGCGGAAATTCTGGACGATAAAGCGGTGCAAATAATTTTCCCACATCTTTAGAATCTTTTAATTGCATTTTCTGCAATGGGAGCAGTAACTCCTGTTCAATGTCAAAGTGACCCGCCTGCAAATAAGAGAAGCTATCATCTAAAAGATCAGCATATAGTTCAGATAGTGTGAATTTCTGGTTAAATACTCGGCTTTGCTCGCTAATTACAGTATCAATGTTTTCAAGGATCTCATGTATCTCTTTTTCGGTCTGACATATTTGGCGGTCTTCTTTTATTTCAGCGACTGCGAATGCCTGCAATTTTGCCGATACAAGGCTGCGGATATCGCTAAGCTGTTTGTTTTCGTTCTCAAAGGAATCTCTGACCTGATCGACGATATCTTCGTATTCATCGATCGATACCTCAGAGATATTGATCCTACACCGAAGCATAAAGTCGTCCATTCTTGTTTTCAGATTTCTGACTCTGCTAACTAATTCACGGCTTTCACGAAGTGCTTTGCCATAGTTGCCACGCTTAATAAACTCTTGTAACTTGAATCGGCTTACAGAAAAGTCCAATTCGCTGTCGATCTCCTTGGTTCTGAAAAGAAACTCATAGGCTTCATTTGTCAGAACATAGCTTCCGCTTTGCTGCTCGAATAAGATCAGAGAGCCCTGTTCATGGAATTTTTCGTAATGACTATCGAACGTTTCAAATCTTCGCACTTTTCCTCCGCTTTGCAGTACATCTGTTACGATATAATCTGTCAGGGTCTTCGCTTCCTCTGGCTCATATCCATAAATATCGGCTAATTCACGCAGAAATACTGTGATATCCTGCTTGGTACAGCGTTCGCCATAGCGAAGTGTATTGTCCATGATAAAGACCATTACCATAAGTATGAGATTATCGGTTTTATCATCATCATTATGCAATATTTCACGGATCTCGGTGGGCTTGCTTCTTTGTAGCCAGTATTTGATGAGATTCACGAATCGCATACGTTTTTCAAAATCTTGTAATAATTCTTTGGAACCTGCTGAGATCATTATTTTACCTCATATTATCTGCCAGTACGGGATATGAGAGTATCTCCTGTGGCAATCGTTTATTATCCTCGATTATTTGTGTGATCTGCTTTTGCTCATCATCAGAAAACAAGGGCAATATCCCTGACATTTCGGGAATGATGCGTCTTCCGTCACTGCTGTCAGGGAGCCTTATGCTTCGGCTCAGTTCCAGCATTTTCTGATATGCAGGAACGAACAATTCAATATGAAGCTCTTTTGCTTCCTTGCAAAGACGAAGAAAAATGTCAAAACCAGCTCTGTCAATATCTCCGCAATACAGAAATCTTGTTTCATCTGCTCCTAAATATTGTGCGTAGGAACGAAATTTTTCTTTTCCTGTAATGTCATTCCCCTGACCAAAGATCACTCCGTCGATCTTAGTATCAAATATCGAGCAGGCTCCGGAGCTGTACATTAAGCGTCTTATATTGAACCAGATATCCTTGTTTTCGCAAATAAGCAATGTCATTCTGTTTTTACGAACGGGAATATAATCGGAAAAGCACTGTTCCGGTGTTTCGTAAAATCTAAGTACATCGCCAGTGATGCCCATTCTTTCTAATAGTCTTAAATGGTCGTCTAATTTTTTCTCGTCACCAAATATAGAAAAGGAACGTTCACGTCGGGACATCATATCACTGTCCTTGTCATACGTCAGCCATTCACTTAATCGAAGTAAAAAAGCCTTATTTTTTACAAACTGTATTCGATTGCGAAGAAGATATTCATTCTTTGTCAGCCTTGGATGGAGAGCATCGATCTCATAACGTGATATTTGCTGTGGCTTTTCTATAGAGATCGTATATCTCATATACAGTGGTATTTTCAGATTGCCATTTGTTCCACTGCTTTTGACAGGAGTCAAAATGCCCTGCGCAGTAAGCTCGCTGATCTGTTGGGCTAACTGTTCATGATCTTGACATATTCGGTTTAGCTCCTCCAGTGAGATCCGTTTTCGAGTATGATCCTGCAGAGCTTTATATAACGGATTATTGTTTTTGTTCATATTTTGCCACCTCTGTTCTGAATTAATAACAACATATACATATTGTAGCATGATTTAGTCAAAAAAACAAGTTATTATTAACAAAAATGGTGTGCTATATGGTTTTATACGTTATTATAAAGTAAAGGGCAGATACCTCGATAATGAAGTATCTGCCCTTTGTGATTCATAACTGTAATAAAGGATCTACTTTGGTTAATTCGAATTATTCTTCTGTTTCTGTGGTCTTGATGTGAAGCTCTTCAAGCTGCTTCTCGTCTACTGTGGACGGACAAGCACTCATAAGCTCGCTGGCGTTCTGTACCTTTGGGAACGCTATTACATCTCTAAGGCTGTCGGCATTGCAGATTATCATGGAAAGTCTGTCAAGTCCTATGCCCATGCCGCCGTGCGGTGGTGCGGCATAACGATAGGCGTCTACGAGGAAGCCGAACTTTGCTTCTATCTCTTCGTCTGTCATGCCCAGTGCTTCAAACATTTTCTGCTGAAGCTCAAAGTCTGTTATTCTCATTGAGCCTGATGAAAGCTCTGTGCCGTTGAGGACAAGATCCCACGCCTTTGCACGAACGTTTGCAGGGTCGGTGTCAAGATAGTCAAGGCACTCCTCCATTGGCATTGTGAATGGGTGGTGTGCTGCTACCCATGCGTCGTTCTCGTCGTCATACTCAAAGAATGGCATTTCTGTTATCCATACAAAATTGAACTTGCCCTCCGGGATAACGCCAAGACGCTTTCCGCAGATAAGTCTGAGTGCGCCCAAAGTTGGAAGAACTACCTTGTTCTTGTCGGCACAGATTAGGATAAGGTCGCCCTTTTCTGCTCCAACGGCTGAGTTTATCTTCTCAAGATCGCCCTCGCCGAGGAACTTCTTGAACGAGCAATTCGGCTCGTCTGCCCAGCGGATATACGCAAGACCCTTTGCACCTATGCCCTTTGCGTGCTCAACAAGCTTGTCGATCTCTTTTCTTGTGTATGTTGCCGCACCGCCCTTGACGTTTATTGCACGAACTGAGCCGCCTGCTTCGATAGCTGACTTGAATACCACAAAGTCTATATCCTTAACGGTGTCTGTGATATCCTGTATCTCCATGCCGAAACGTGTGTCAGGCTTGTCAGAGCCATAACGGCTCATAGCGTCTGCAAATGTAAGTCTTGGCAGTGGGAGCGTTACCTCTACACCGAGTATCTCCTTGAAAAGCTTTTCGATATAGCCCTCAATACAAGCCTGGATATCCTCCTGATCGACAAAGGACATCTCAAGGTCTATCTGTGTGAACTCAGGCTGTCTGTCAGCTCTCAGGTCTTCGTCACGGAAACATCTTGCAAGCTGAATATACCTGTCATAACCTGATATCATAAGGAGCTGCTTGTATATCTGTGGTGACTGTGGAAGTGCATAGAACTTGCCTGCGTGAACTCTTGAAGGAACGAGGTAGTCTCTTGCACCCTCTGGGGTGGACTTCATCATCATAGGAGTTTCTATCTCAAGGAAACCATTGTCATAGAAATACTCTCTTGTTATCTGAGCGATCTTATGACGGGTGATGATATTCTTCTGAAGCTTTGGATTTCTAAGGTCAAGGTAGCGGTATTTGAGCTTCAGCTCATCGTTTACCTTATCTGAGTTTGTTACCTCAAATGGCGTTGTTTCAGCCTTTGAGAGAATTCTCAGGTCTGTTACGGCAACTTCTATCTTGCCTGTTTTTAGCTTTTCGTTCACGCTCTCACGAGGACGTACCATACCCTTTGCCATGAGGACATACTCGCTTTTTACAAGCTGAGCCTTTTCAAAAACTGCTCTGTCTGTTTCGTCATTGAATGCAAACTGTCCAAGTCCAGTTCTGTCACGGAGGTTGATGAAGATAAGGTTGCCCATATCTCTTACTCTGTCGGCAAAGCCGCATACAACGACTTCCTGCTCTGTTTCAGGCACTTCGCCGCAGTAATGGGTCCTGCGTAAGCCCTTCATTGTATCAAGTTTCATTTTACATTACTTCCTTTTCTTTGGGTTTATATTGATAAAAATTATTCGTCGTTTTCGTCTGTTTTGCTGACGGCAGGCGGGAAGCTGTCAAGATAGGCTCTGACGAACTTCTTCTTGTTGTCCCAGAACATGAGGAACAATCCCACGAGCCATATTGCGGCAAAGCATACTGCGCCTGTTTTCTCTTCCAGTGCCACAAGCATAAGGGTGAGAAAAAGCACAAGCACCGTCCATATGACACCCACAACATAGGCATAGACAGGCTTTCTGAACTTGCCGTATATCCTAGAGCCGTTGGGGGTCTTTTCTACCTTGCCGTAAAAGCCTGTTGAGCCTCCGTCACGCTTTTTGGCGGTGTGGTGGAATATCTGAAAGCTTTCGGCGTCCGTGCGGTAGCCCGCGCGGATGACGTTTTCGTCAAGGCCCCTCTCA
>OGFI01000482.1_pt1 | contig 31430 bp, 4 predicted proteins | sample 1570901 | NCBI WGS metagenome assembly OGFI01 (sample SAMEA2582018, study PRJEB24529) | metagenome | biome: Human gut stool | place: China | collected 2011 | reverse complement strand
ACTCATACAAAAGAGCCTGTAGAAGTTTCTGTTGGAGATATAGTAACATATACATTACAAGTATACAATGAAGGAACTGTTTCTGGATATGCATCATTAATTAAAGATGATATACCAGAAGGATTAGAATTCGTACCATATGTAGATGGTGATGGAAGTATAAATGATACATATAAGTGGAAAATGGTAGATGAAAACAACCAAGAAGTAACAGATACATCAAAAGCAAAATATGTAATATCAGATTACTTATCAAAAGCAAATGAAAAAACAGATGAAGCAAACTTAATAAAAGCATTTGATCCAGATACAATGGATACATTAGATTCTAAATATGTAAAAATAGCATTTAAAGTAATATGCAAACAAGATTATCCAAAGATAATAGAAAACCAAGCTCAAATTGCAGATGATACAGATGAAACTGGCAAACCAGTAACAGATAGAGATTCAACACCAAATGAATGGAAAGGTGAAGATGATGAAGATGTAGAATACATTAAAGTAACATATATGGATTTAGCATTACGTAAGTTTATTACAGGAGTAAATAAAGAAGAAGTAACAAGTAGAATTCCACAAGTAGATGCAACAGCATTAATTAATGAAACAGGAACAACAGCAACATATACTCATCCAAAAGATCCAGTATTAGTACATACAAATGATATAGTTACATACACAATAAGAGTTTACAACGAAGGTAGTAAAGATGGATATGCAACAGGAATAAAAGATGATATACCTGAAGGTTTGGAATATTTACCAGACAATGAAATTAATCAAGAGTATGAGTGGAAATTAGTAGATGAAAATGATAATGAAGTTACAGATGTATCAAAAGCAAAATATGTAGTTACAAATTATTTATCAAAGGAAAATGAAACAAAAGATAGACAAAACTTAATGAAGGCTTTTGATAAAGAAACAATGACTACACCAGAATACAAAGATGTAAAAATAGCATTTAAAGTAACAGAGCCTACAACATCAGACAGAATTTTAATAAATTATGCTCAAATAAGTGAACAAACTGATAAAAAAGGAATTCATAGAGAAGATCGTGATTCAACACCAAATGAATGGAAAGGTGAAGATGATGAAGATATTGAAAAAGTTAGAGTATTGTACTTTGATTTAGCCCTACGTAAGTGGGTAACAGAAGCATATGTAACAGAAAATGGACAAACAAGAGTAATTGAAACTGGACATCACGCAGAGGATGATCCTGAAGAAGTAGTAAAAGTTGATTTAAGAAAGAGCAAATTAGATTCAGTAGTAGTTAAATTTAAATATCATATTAGAATTACTAATGAAGGTGAAATAGCTGGATATGCAAAAGAAATTAAAGATAGAATACCAGAAGGCTTAGAATTCGAATTATCAGATAATCCAAATTGGACAATGCTTGATGATGGAACAATTGTAACAGATGAATTAAAAGATACATTATTACAACCAGGTGAATCAGCAGAAGTTACAGTAATGTTAAAATGGATTAATTCAGAAACTAATATGGGTGTAAAAATAAATGTTGCTGAGATTTGTAAAGACTTTAATGATTATGGAACACCAGATATAGATTCAACACCAGACAATAATGTTCCAGGTGAAGACGATATAGATGATGCACCAGTAATGTTAACAGTAAAAACAGGATCAGAAGATTTGAAATACATTGCATTAATTACTATAGTATTAGCATTATTAAGTGGATGTATAATAGCATTACGAAAAAATATTAAACGCCAATATGATGTAGGAGATATCCTAAGGAAATAAAGGTTTTGATAAAATAATTGCTAAAATAAATATCAAGTTTTCAAAATAAAATATCTTGAGAAATACAAAAGATAAAACAATTTTAAGATTATAAGTTAATAAAAATAGAAGAAGAGCTAAAAAGTCTTCTTCTATTTTTTTTGTTCTTAAATTGACAAAACTCTTAGGGAAAATTGATAAAAGTTTTTGTTTGTAAAATTATGGATTTTGTAACCAAATTATAATAACAATTTAACACAAATGAAATATATTTTATTTATATCTTTTAAGACAGATTTCCCTAAGAAAAAATAAAAAATATGGTGAAAAATGTAAAATTGACTCTTATATTAAATACTCTATAATCTATATAAATTAAAAATATAAGAAAGGAGGTTTCAACTACATATGGAAAATTTATTAAAAAAACTAACAGCTGTAATACTTATTCTTGTGATAATGTTTATAAATATGACAATTGTGGTTGAAGCCTCAACAATTGAACCAACAGATGATCAATATTTGGAGCTTAAAGCAACAAATATAACTGAGGTTGAAGGTAAAAACAAACAAGTTATTATGGAATTATGGGGACATGAAATAGATTTTAAACGGATTTGAGGTACGATTTAGTTTTGATAATACAAAATTAAAATTTTCAAACATACAAACAAATGAAATTACTGATGATGTAACTCAATACTTTAAGTTTGAAAATGAATTTTCATCAGTACTTGAGTGTGCTTCATTAGAAGATGAAAATCAAGGTATAGTTGATTGGGCAATTACATTTAATCCTCCGGTAACCGATTCAGAGCATATTAAGGATGATGGAACAGGCAAGAAAATAATAACAACAACTGGGGGTGTTCTTTTAGCAAGGGTAAGCTTTAGTATGATATCAGATGATTTCGATATTTCAGGATTTTCACTTAAAGAAGATGAATTGGTACCAACAACTGGTATAAAAATAAATTTGAATGTTAAAGATTCAATTGAAAATAAATCGGCATTTAGATTTGTGGATGCAACAGCATCAAAAAACGCAAACTTAGATAACTTGATTGTAAGTTCAGGAACAACAGATGAAGAAAATCCAGATAATTCTACATATAAGGAGTATGAGTTAAACCCTAAATTTGATAAAGATACTTTAAATTATGAATTGGAGTTATTGGAAAATATTGATGAATTAAACTTAAAATCAATACTTAGTGATACAAAATCTTCAATGAAACTTAAGAAACCTAAAAGAGATGAAGATGGAAATTTGGTTTATGAATCTGATGGAGTAACAGTTGAATATGAAGAGCTTGATATTCAAAATAATGTATCAACTACTGTTAAATTAAATGAACTTGGAAAAGGTGATACAAATTTAACAATAACTGTTACAGCAGAAGATGGTAAAACAGAAAAAGAATATACTCTGGTGGTAAAAAGGCCATATGGAGTTATTAGGGGGAGTATATTTTTAAAACCGATGGAAAGTAAAAAAATATATAAAGCAACAGTAAGGTTATACAAATCAGATGAGGTAAAAAATGTAATAGATTGGTCTACTGTTAAATCTGGAAAAAGGGATTCAATACATCAACAATTAGAAACAATAACATCTTTAGATAGTGATACAAATGATGATGGAACATTTGAAATATATGTTACTCCGGGGACTTATGATATTTTGTTAGATCGAGAAGGTTACTTAGATCATATTTTTATTTCAAGAACAATAAATACTGGAGATGTATTGGATATAGGAGAAAAGGAGCTATATGCAGGTGATGTTAATAAAGATGGTGTTATACAACTTTTAGATTTATCTATGTTATATAGTGCATACCAAACAGATACAACTTCAGCGAATTATGATAAAAAGATGGATTTTAATAATGACGGTAGGATTCAATTATTAGATCTTTCAGCACTCAAAGCAAATTATGAAGTTAATAGGATTATAGAATAGTATGGAAGGAGAAAAATAGAATGAAATATACAAATTTAAAAAGGTTCTTTACGAGAAAGCGAATAATAGCATTAATAATATCTTTAATAATTTTAATAGAATCATTTTCACCATATGGGATTTTGTTAAGTGAAGTTCATGCAGCTTCTCCAATAAAAGAAAATAAACCCTATTTTGAAATTGACATTCATCCAATAGATACCTCTAAAGATTTTAAACATTGGGATAATGATACAACATATTATTATTATGATTTTGATCCAGATACTGATACCATAGAAACATATTCTGGAACAAGAATAGTTACAATGGATATTATAATAAAAAATGGAACAACTGTAACTGGATTAAATGCGGGAAATATAAAATTAAAATATGATAAAAGTATTTTATCTCCAATAGTAGAAGTTAATATAGGAACAAATAAAAGACCTATTTGGGAGTTACAAGAGCCAACAGACATGGAAGATTGGGCTTCAGATGGAATATATTTTGATACATCTCCAGCTACAGGAATAGATACAAGCAGTTGTACATTCAGAATAGATGGAGCTACTACAAAAACAATGGCAGATGAAACTGTAATTGCAACATTAACATTTAAATTGGCAGATGGAAAAACAATGGAAGATATTACAACAGATGTTTTTTCAATTGGAGATCCAGATGATATTATGCTTGCATATGATGGTGGAGCATATTATGTGAATGGTAAGGATTATTTATTATTTAAAGGCTTTTCAGCTGGTGCAAAGAAAATAAATAATATTTCATTTAAATCTCAGCCAACAAAAAATAAATATTACAATACAGAAACATTAGATTTTACAGGGGCAATATTGACAGCATCATATGATGATGGAAGTTCAGAAGATGTAACAGTATCAGATGCAATAACATCTGGAAAAATAACTCTTGATTCAACAACAGCAAATAATACAACAAAGAAGACAACATTAACATATGATGGTGAAACAATAGATTTTGATTATTATGTATTAGATAGTATTTCGAAGAAAACTAATTTAACAAAAATGAACTATGAACATGGTGATACAATAGATTTTTCTGGAGGACAACTTACAGCAACATATAAGGATTCATCAGGAAATACATTAGAAGATACATTAAATATAGCAAGTGAAATTGCAACAGGAGAAATTACAGTTGATAAGACAAAAGCGTATGTAGATAATAAGAAAGTAACATTTACATATAAGTCTTTAACAACAGATATGACATTAACTGTAACTGATCCAGTATCTAGCATTTCGATAACAAAACAACCAACAAATGTTACATATGATGATGGTGATACAATTAGTTTAGCTGGAGGAGAAATTACACCAGTAACTAAAAGTGGAAAAACTCTTACACCAATTTCAGCTGATGATTCAAAAGTTACTGCAAGTTCGACAACAGCAAGTATAAGTTCAATACCAGCATCAGATAGATGGGTGATAGCTGGAGGTAATGGCTTAACTGCCGGAAATCAAAAAATTACATTGACATATGAAGGAAAAACTGCAGATTTAAATATAGTTGTAAATGATACAGTATCAGGAGTTTCAATAACGACTCAACCAACAGCACAAAATAAATATGGAACTTCTGCAGGTGCATTAAATTACAGTGGTCTTGTTGCAACAATTACAACAAGCGGAGGTGGCTCGTTTACTGTAGGCGCAAGTTCTCTTGCAATAGATACAAGTGGATATAATCCAACAAAACTTGCAAAACAATCATTGCCAGTAAAATATGGAACTATAAATTCAACAAATACTGTTGATATACAATTAGTAAATTATATAACAGGAATTACAACAGCATTTACTAAAACAGAATTTGATTATGGCACATCACTTGATGATGTTATATCAAATGGAAAATATGTTGAAGTATATGCAGATGGCAGTTCAAGTTCACCTAAAACAATTACTGCTGGAATGGTAACAGGATATGTACAAAAACCAGCAGGATCGTTATTTAATGTAAATCATAAATATAATGAAACATTGACAATTAAATTAGATAGTAGTTCAAATGTATTTGATAAATTACCAGCAACAGCCACTCAAGTAATTACTATAAATGATGTAATAAAAGATATATCGGTTTTATATAAACCATCAAAAGTTACATATAAATATGGAGAAGCTTTTTCAGCGACTGGGGGACAAATTAACATAAATTATATTAGTGGTGCACAGTCAAACATTTCAATGGAAGCCTCAGGAGTTACTTTAACAGAGCAAGATGGAAGTACTATAAATATGTCGCCATCAGCAAGGATTTTTGGAAGTGGGACTACAACTACGACAATAAAAGTTTCATATACAAGTAATGGTAAAATTTTTGATACTTCATTTGATATTTATATAAAAGATGAAACTGCAAGTATATCAATTTCTAAAAATCCAAAAACAATATTTAATCATGGAGATACATTTGATGAAAGTGCTGGAGAGCTTAAAATAGTTTATAAATCTGGTAACAGTGAGGTTATTAATTTAAATCAAGCAGTTGTTACTGAAAGCGATGGCTCTGAAGTAGATATGGAACCAAAATATTCTAAATACACAAATAATAATTTAGTAAAAAATTTATTGGTTACATATAGAGGTCAGACAACGAATTATGACATAACATTACAAAACCCAATAGATTCAATAGCAATTGAAAACACACCAAAACAAAGCTATAAGTTAAATGAAGCAACAACAGGTGTTGGTGGAACAATTAAAGTAACAAGAAAAGCGGGAAATACAGAATCAATAAATATTGACGATTCAATGGTTTCAGGTTTAGATACAACAGTAGCTGGAACAGGAAAAAATGCTACTATAACATATACAGATGAATTTGGTAATTTAAAGACAACTACATACACATATGATGTTATTGATAATGTGACAAGTATTGACATAGTTGCACCAAGTAAAAATGTATATAATCATGGTGAAGCTCTTGCTTTAGATGGAACAATTACAGTTCATTATGCAAGTGGAACTACTAATAATGTAACAATGACATCAAGTATGATCAAAGAAGGCTTTGGTGCAGTAGATATGAGCCCAACAAGCTATGATGATGATACACAAAAAGTAAATAAAAAATTGACAATTGAATATTCAGAAGGTGGAGTTACAAAAAGTATAGACTATCCAATAACAATAATAAATGATGTCAAATCAATAGCAGTACAAGATCCAGCAACAAAGACAACATACAATATTGGAGATACATTAGATGTTACAGGTTTAAGTATATTAGTAACAAGAGCAACAGGAACACCAAAAGTTGTAACTGTAACACCAGATATGGTAACAGGATTTGACAGTTCAAAAGAAAATACAAATTTATCATTAACAATTAGTTATACAGAAAATGAAATTACAAAAACAGCAACATATGAAGTAAGTGTAGTTGACTCAGTAAAATCAATAACAATAAATGGAACACCACAAAGCAAAGTAAAATACGGCGAAGAATTAGATTTAAGTAAAATTAAATTAGATGTAACAAAGGGAAGTGGAACAACACAAGAAACAGTAACTGATTCAATGATAAGTGGATATGACAAAACCAAAATTGGAAAGCAAACAGTAACAATAACATACGGAGGACAAACAACAACATTTGATGTAACAGTAAAAGATTATGTTACAAAAATTGAAGTAAATCCAAGTAGTGTAACAGGAACATATAATGATGAATTATCAAAATTAATAACAGACAACAGTATAAAATATACAGTAACATACGCAAAAGCAGGAGCACAATCCCCAATAGCTCTAGCAGAAAGTATGGTAAGTGGATATAACAAAGCAACAACAACAGCACAAAATTTAACAATAACATATACAGATAATGATTCAAGCAGTTACACAAACGGAAATAATTTTACAACAAGCTTACAAGTAACATTAATGAATACAGTATCAGAAATAACAATAACACCACCAACAAAAACAACATATAATCATGGAGATAGTTTAGATTTAACAGGTGGAAAAATAAATTTGACATATGAAGATGGAACATCAGGAACATTAAATATAAGTAAAGCAACAATAACAGAAAGTGATGGAAGTCCATTAAATATGAGTCCAGCAAGTTATGGCAAAGAACAAAAAGTGGATAAAACATTGAAAATAGAATATTCAAAAGATGGACAAACTGGAACAGTAAATTATCCAATAACAATAATAAATGATGTCAAATCAATAACTATAAAAACTTTACCACAAACAGAGTATAAGGTTAATGAAACATTAGATATTACAACAGGAGAGCTACTTGTAACAAGAGCTGTAGGAACAGAAATAGTTACAATGAGTTCACCTAAAGTAACAGTTTCAGGATTTGATAATACACAAGAATCGAAAGATTTAAAATTAACTGTAGATTATACAGAAAACGGAATAACAAAAACAACAGATTATTTAGTAAATGTAACTGACAATGTACAATCAATATCACTTAAAACTACGCCACCAACAAATTACAAATATGGTGAACCATTAAATGTAACAGGTGGACAAATTGAAGTAGTAAAAGATAGCGGAGTACAAACTATAAATATTACAAACGATATGATAAAAGAGCTAGATGGAAGTGAATTTGATTCTACTAAATTAGGAACAAGAAAATTACAAATATTATATGGTGGAAAAACACTAGAATATGAAATTACAGTCGAAGACTATGTAACAGGTATTATATTAACACCGCCTACAAAATTAGTATACGAATGCGGTGAAGAGCTTGATTTAACAGGTGGTAAGATTGAAAAAGTAATGGCTAGTGGAACAAAAATAGATGTAGCGCTTTCAGATAGTAGTGTAAGCATAAGTGGATATGATAAAACAAAAGCTGGAAGTCAGACTATAAATGTAACTTATGAAGGAATTACTAAACAATTTGGAGTAACAGTTGAAGATAATGTTCAATCAGTAACATTAATTGGTACTCCAAAGACTGAATATAAATATGGAGAATCACTAGATGTAGCAGGATTACAGCTTGAAGTAACAAGTTCTAGTGGAAATAAACAGTATGTAACTGTAACTCCTAGTATGGTAACTGGATTTAATCCAAACCAATTAGGAGAGCAGATATTAATAATTACATATAAGGGTAAAACAGTACAATATAAGGTCAATGTAAAAGACTATGTAAAAGATATTGAAATTGTTGAACCAACAAAGCTTGTGTACAAGTTAAATGAAACAATTGATTTAAGTGGAGGTACAGTAAGGGCTGTAATGGCAAGTGAAACTGCAACATCCCCAGTTGCAATGACAAGTGCTATGATTACAGGATTTGATAGTACAAGTATAGGGGCTAAAACCCTAACAGTTTCATATCAAGGATACACAAAAACATTTGGGATAACAGTTCAAGATTTAACAAATAGTATGGTTATAAAAACATTACCAAATAAAGTAAAATACTTATATGGACAAAAATTAGATCTAACAGGTGGAACAATAGAAATTACTAAAGAAAGTGGAGAAACTGAAATTATTAGTATGACATCAAGCATGGTAACAGGATACAATTCTAATAAGCTAGGAACTCAAACTTTAACAGTAACATATGACGGATTATCTCAAACATTCCCCGTTACAGTAGAGGATTATGAATTAAATAGTTTATTTATAACACCTCCTACTAAGAGAAATTACGAATATGGAGAGAGCCTAGACTTAACTGGTGGTAAAGTTACTACTAAAATGGCAAGTGGAGCAATTAAAGAAAGTACTAATATGACAGCTTCTATGATATCAGGATTTGATAATACTAAAGTAGGTTCACAAAAGATTACAGTTACATATGATGGTAAGTCAAATAGTTTCACAATTAGTGTTAAAGACTCAATAAAAGGTATTTCAATGAATACCCAACCTAACAAAACAAATTACGATTTAGGAGCAAATTTAGATGTATCTGGAGCAACAATTACAGTTGTTAAATCAAGTGGAATTACAGTAATACCTGTAACAAGCGATATGATTTCAGGATATAATCCTAAAAATGCTGGAACACAAGTTATTAAAGTAAGTTATGGTGGATTTACAACAAACTTTATAGTTAATGTATTACCAAAGAAAAATAGTACAAAGGATAGTAATACAAAAGATAATACAAATATAAATAGACATCATAATAAAACAAATAATAACAATAATGAGGAAGCTAATATACCAAATCAAGAAGAAACAAAAGATAATCAAATAACAAATGATAATGTACAAGAAAATCAAAATACAAAGCCTAAAGAAAATACAAAAGAAGAAGATAATAAAGAAGTACCAAAGAATAATACGAAAGATGATAAAAAACAAGAAGATAAAGATATTGAAAGAAATAAAGGTATAAATAAAAAGTCAATAGCAGCTATTATAGCAGCAATTGCCCTTGGAATACTAATTTTAATAATTGTATTCAAACGAAATGTTAGAATATTGATAGAAGAAGATGGCGAATTTGTACTTGGAGGATTAGATAAGGTAAGTAAGAATAATCTAAAATTAGATATTGATCAATACCTAGATAAGGATACTTATGATAATAAGGTAAAGGTAGTATTTAATGATTCAATAAGTAAAAAATTGGATGGCAAGATTATTGAAATAAATTACAAAAATAGAGTATTTAAATACAAAATTCACTACGCAGATAAGCCTTTCGAGATTAATTTAGATAATTCAGTAATAAATAGAATTGAGGTCATAAAATAATTATAATTATTAAATAAAATTGAGGTCTAAAGTAATTATAATTATTAAATAAAGTTTTAAAAGATATATGTTATTAGTGTGCATACAATCTTCCTAATAGTTTAATCTTTGCACACGGATAGAACTATTAGGGGATTGTAAATAACATAATATTAAAAATTATACTAGAAATGTGAAAAAATATATAAATTCAACCTAAATTGGGGTAAAAAAAGCCGTAATTTAAGGTTTATTAAGTGAACCCTAAAAAAAGGTTTATAAAAAAATATAAAATAATATAAATAAAACGTATTAAAAATAAAAAAAAGCCTAAAAATGGATAAAAAAATCCGCATTTTGAGGTTTATTAAGTGAACCCAAAAACAGAAAGCCTAAGGAAATGGCGAAGGAGAAGTATTATGAAGCTAAGTAAAAAATTCAAAAAAAGTTTGACTTTGTATAATATTGCTATAATTTCTTGCGTTGTTATTATTGTAGTTTCACTTGTAATAGTGTTTATGCCAGAAAAGAAAGAAAAAATAATGTTAGATGGTGTTGAAGTTATACAATCAAACACAAAAGAGGGCTCTGAAATATCAGAGGATAATGCAAAAAAGCTTGCTATTAAACAGTTTAAAAAGCTAGGCGAAAATGATTTAAGTGAAAATGATGTTTCATGCTTAAAAATTTTAAGAGATGAAGATGAATATTTTTATATTAAATCAAAACAAAATACTCTTGAAATAAAAGTTAAGGGAGGTCAAATTTCAAGAATAAATAGTGTGCCAGTTAAATAAATCTACGGAAAATGCACACTAAAGAGCTATGCAGAAATGGATAGTTTTTTAGTGTGCGTTTTTTTGCTCTATTCATTATGTCCCTAATGAAAATTAAAATGTCGAATTGTAACGAAAAAGTAATTGAAATGATATAAAAGTGAAATATATGTCTTTAATATAGATATCCGTAGTAGATATGTATATTTATATTGATATTTTAAGATTTGATAAATTTTTATTAAATATATTATAAATTAGCTATACTAAATATTTGAGCAAGGGAGAAGATTTTAGATGAAGATGAGCAAAAAATTTAAGAGAGAGGTTAAGCAAAAAGTTTTACTTTTTAGTCTGATTATTGTTGCAATAATTTCAGGCTGTTTTGCTATGGCAAAATTTAATGGGAAAATTGAAAATTTTGATGTTTCAAAAATATTTGTTGGAGAAACAAGTTCTGTTGATCAAACAAGTGAAACTAATTTTATATCAAATGACAGTGATAGTGAAAAATCTAGCACTGTTTCAATGAGCTCTTCTGAATCTAATTTTAGTGTAAATAGTACTTCTGAATACGATATTAATAATGCTCAAATAGCATCTGGAAATTTATTTGAGTTAGCATTGAAACCAGATGGAACAGTATGGAGTTGGGGTAATAATTCATATGGGCAACTTGGAAATGGAAATATTGCAAATGAAAAAATTTCACAACCTAATCAAGTTTTAGGAGTAAATGGCGAAGGAAAATTAAGCAATATAAAACAAATTTCAGCAGGTGAAAGTTTTGCAATGGCTTTAACAGATGATGGAAAAGTTTTAGCATGGGGTCAAAATACATATGGCCAATTGGGTAATAATACAACAGATTCATCTGGTGTTCCTGTGTATGTTCAAGATGAAAATGGAAAAGATATAGAAAATATAAAACAAATTTCAGCAGGTTCATTCCATGGTTTAGCTGTTTCAAATGATGGAACTGTATATTCATGGGGATTAAATAGTTATGGACAACTTGGTTTGAATGTTGGAAATACAACTGCAAGTAATGCTGATTATAAAAGAGTTGTAGCACAAAAAGTAAAACAGAAAAATGTAGTAACATCTGAAGATGGAACAGAATCAACAGAGATTGGTGAATTAGATAATATTAAACAAGTATCTGGAGGACATGATTTTTCTGTTGCTTTAACAAATGATGGAGAAGTGTACACTTGGGGATTTGGAACAAGTGGTCAACTTGGAAATGGTGGTGCTGTAACTTCATATATTCCTGTAAAAATTGGAATTACTAATGTTACAAAAGTTGATGCTGGGGGTTTACAAACATTAGCATTAAAAGACGATAAAACAGTATGGTCTTGGGGTATAAATAGATATGGAAATTTAGGTATAAATACATCTTCGACATCTACATCAAATGCAGCTTATAAAAAAGTAACTCCAGTTCAAGTTTTAAATCTTGAAAATATAGTTGATATTGCATCAAATTATGAAACGAGTTTTGCATTAAATTCTGATGGAGAGCTTTATGGATGGGGTCTTAATACATCAGGTGAAATTGGAAATGGAAATGTAACAAATCAAAAAGTTGCTTCAAAAGTAGTTGGAAAAAATAGTAGTCAGTTACCTAAAATTTTAAAATTACAAGATGGACAAAATACTTCTACAAATATGTTTTTTGATGAAGAAGGTAATATTTATGCTAATGGTTACGCAGGGGCATATGAATTTTTGAGTGATCATGTTAGTGCGATCAATTATTCAGATAAAATTAGTGAATCATATTTAAGTTTAAGTAATAATCAGGAATATTTGGAAATTGGGAAGACATTAAATTTATCAGTTGAAGTAATTAATGGATTTTATATAAATGATTTTAAAGCGACTATTGGAAATATAAAATATAAATCATCAGATTCAAATATAGCAACAGTTGATGATTCAGGTAAAGTGACTGCAAAATCAAGTGGTTATGTAACAATTATTGCAGAAGATGAAACAAGTGGCTATAAGGCAGAATCTATAATTAATGTTATATCAGAAGGAGCAATTGCTATTCCACAGGTTTTAAGTGGTACAACATTTACTGCAATGTTGAAAGAAGATGGAACTGTTTGGACATCTGGTACTGCTGAAAATGGCGTAACTGGAATTGCTTCAAATATGGATATAAACATACCAACACAAGTAAAGATTGATAGAGATACATATTTAACTGATATAAGAAAAATTGAAGTTGGAGAACAACATGTAATTGCTTTAAAGAAAGATGGAACTGTTTGGGCATGGGGATTGAATTCAAATGGTCAATTGGGAAATAATACAAAAGTTAACTCATCATATGCAATACAGGTTTTAGATAGTACAGGAGAAGAATTTTTAAAAGATGTTGTTGATATATCTGCAGGATATGATTTTTCAATAGCTGTTATGAAAGATAAAACTGTATATGGATGGGGTTATAATGGATATTATGGTTTAGGAATAAATTCTGCAACTGCTAGAGTATTACCAACAAAAATGCATGATAGTTACAATGTTATTCAGGCACAAGGTGGATATTATTCGACTATAGTTTTAAAAGGTGATGGAACTGTTTGGGGGACTGGTTATAATAATGTTGGACAATTGGCAGATGGAACTACTACAAATAAAGCAGAGCTTGTTCAATCTATAAATAGTGAAAGAAATGGAGTGTTAACAGGAATAGTCAGAGTTGCATCTGGAAGACATCATACAATTGCTTTGAAAGAGGATGCTACGGCATATATTTGGGGATATAATAACAATTATCAATTGGGAAATAATACAACAAAAAATCAAACAGCACCGATTGATTTAAAGGGATTAGCAAATAGTGGCATTATGGAAAATATTTCAAATATTGGTACAGGACCAACTTCAACTTATATTGAAGACAGAGCTGGAAATGTATATGCTACAGGCTTAAATAAAACAGGTGAATTATCAATAGCATCAACTACTACATCAAAAGTATTTACAGTTGTAAAAAATGAAACCAAAACAGAGGCATTAAAAGATGTTGTATCTCTTGGACGTTCAACAGGAACAACATATGGATTTGCCTTTGATGATGGAACTGTTGGTATAACTGGTCTTGGAACTAGTGGACAACATGCAAATTTAACATATGCAAGTAGTAATGTAATAACAAAAATTGATTTTAAAAATTTATATGTTGAAGAGCTATATCAATTAAATAGAAATGAAACGAAAACATTAGATGTTAAATCAAATATAGGATTTAATTTAAAGATAAATAAAAATTATACTGTAAGTAAAGAAAATTTAAAATTTGAAAGTTTAAATACAGATATTGTTGAAGTAGATAATAATGGTGTAATTAAAGGAATTTCTGATGGAAAGACAGGAGTAAAAATAACTGATATAACAACTAATATTGAAACTATTGCTCAAATTATTGTTGGAGAAAGAAATTCAAATATATACAAAATTTCTGCAGGAGTCAATCATACAATTGCATTGAAAAATGATGGAACAGTATGGTCTTGGGGTGATAATACATATGGTCAACTTGGTGATGGAGGAGTTTTAACTAGTGAAACTGAAAATCCAATTCAAGTTTCTGGTGTAAATGGTAGCAAATATTTATCTGATGTAGTAGATATTGCTTCAGGAACTTATTTTTCAATAGCACTTTTGAAGAATGGAAATGTTGTTGCATGGGGAAGTAATGATTATGGTCAATTAGGAAATATTGGAGAAATTTCAAGAAAACCAGTATTTGTAATGGATTATAATGGCAATAAATTATCAGGAATAGTAGGTGTATCTGCATCAAGAAATCATGCAATAGCTGTAAAAGCGGATGGAACTGTGTTTACATGGGGAAGTAATGATTATGGTCAATTAGGAAATAATACTAAAACATCTTCTGCATATGCAATACAAGTATTGGATTCAACAGGGAATGATTACTTAAAAGATGTCGTTCAAGTTAGTGCTGGTGCAGCATATGTATCAGTAGTAAAAAATGATGGAACAGTATGGTCTTGGGGAGCTGGTGCATCAGCACAAATGGGAGATGGTGCAAGAACTCAAAGATCACTACCAGTACAAGCAAAAAATGTAACTGATGTAAAAAAAGTTGCTACAGGATGTTATATAACACTTGTTTTAAAAAATGACGGAACAGTATGGGCTTGGGGATTAAATAGATATGGTCAATTAGGAATTGGTGTATCAAGCACATCATCAAGTGATGCAAATTATGTAAGAACAACTGCTGTTCAGGTTAAGTTAAATTCTACAGATTATTTAACAGATGTTGTAGACATAGGTACAGCTTATGAATCTAGCTTTGCTGTTACAAGTGATGGAACAGCATATGCATGGGGATTAAATAATTATAATCAATTAGGAATTATCAAATCTTCGAATGTAAATCTGCCTACTAAATGTTTACGAAGATATTATAATGAATTAGAGCCAAAGATTATAGGACTATTTTCTAATTCAGAACCTGCATATACAAATTATATGATTAGAGAAGATGGAAGTATTTTATCTTGTGGTAAATCAAATAATGGACAACTTTTAGATGGTGGAAAATATGAAACTAGATCATATATTGAAGATGTTAGAACAAGCTATTTAGAAGTAACAGATAAGATTTCGACTATAAAATTGGGAAGTAGTAAGAAATTAAATGTAAGAACTGTTGAAAACTTTAATTTATTTGCTAAGGCTCCTGAATATGGAAATTTAACTTGGAAGAGTACAAATGAGAATATTGCAACTGTAGATAAGGCTGGAAATGTGATTGCAAAGAAAATAGGTACAACAACAATAATTGTTACAGAAGATTTACATGGATATAGAGCACAAGCAACAATTAATGTTACAAATAATAGTGAAAATAGTATTGCAACACCAATGATTGTTCAAGGAAATAATTATACAGCAGTACTAAAAACTGATGGAACTGTATGGATGTCTGGTCTTAATTCAAGAGGTCAATTAGGAAATGGAACATTAAATTATACAGCAGATTTAACTCAGGTTAAAACATCAGAAAATACATATTTAACAAATATAATTAAAATTTCTGCTGGTGATAGTCATATGTTGGCAATGACTTCTAATGGTGATGTATATACATGGGGATTAAATAATTATGGTCAATTAGGACAAAATTCTAATGATAATAGTACATATGCTGTTAAAGTACTTTCAGAAGATGGCCAAGGATTTTTAACAAACATAATAGATATATCAGCAGGAACAGCTCATAGCTCTGCAGTTGATAAATTTGGTAATTTATATACATGGGGAAAAAATGCTAATTATCAATTAGGAAATCATACAACAACTGCTCAAAAATTACCGATAAAAGTTGCTGATGCTTATAATATTGTAAAAGTTAGTTGTGGTGCTGAGTATACAATGCTAGTTAGAGGGGATGGAACAGCATTAGGTACTGGACTAAACACTTCTGGACAATTAATAATGGGAGATACAACAACAAAATTTACTCCATTAGAAATTGGAAGTCCTACAGAAAAATTGATATATAAAGATGTATATGATGTTATAGCTGGTGGAACTCATACTTTAGTTTTAAGAGAAGATGGAAAAGCTTATTCAGCAGGATTAGGAAGCTCTGGACAATTATCACAATCTTCAACTGCTAATAGTAGTAAGCTTAATACTTGTAAAATATTAAATGAAAATGGAGAATTGGTTGATTTAGAAAATATTGCAAATATATATGCTGGAAATGCTACATCTTTTATAACAACAAAAGATGGAAAAGTATATTCAGCAGGATTAAATACATCTGGTCAATTAGGTTTAGGAAATGTTACATCACCAATTAATACACTAACAAGAGTAAAAGATGTTGATGGAACAGGTGATTTGGAAGGCGTAATTAGTGCAAGTACAGGTCCTTCGAATTCAATAAATTCTGGATATATTCTTGAAGATGGTACTGTTGTTATAACTGGTACAGGATCAAATGGACAATTAGGAAATGGTACATATTTTAATACATATTTGCCAGTAATAAGTGGAAAATATCAATTAGAAGCTGATAGTAGAAATGTACATATGAAAGTTAATACAACTGAAAATATTAATTTAAAAGTTAATCAGGGTTTTAATGTTTTCAATACTATAAAAACAGTTGGAAGCAATATTAAATATGAGTCAGAAAATAATGATGTTGTGACTGTAACTTCTACTGGTGTTATGACTGCTAAGCGTATAGGTAAAACAAGAGTTAAAGTCACAGATTTTAATAATAATATAACAGAAGTTATAGAGGTTACTGTAAGTAATAGTTTAGGATATACAGATAGTAAGATATCATCGGGATTAAATTTTACAATAGCATTAAAAGAAGATGGGACAGTATGGTCTTGGGGTCTAGGAGCTTCTGGTGTTCTTGGAACTGGAAATACAAATAATCAGTCAGAGCCAGTGCAAGTTCTTTCTCCAGATGGAAAAGGAAAATTAACAAAGGTTAAGGACATTGCTGTTGGATATGATAATGCTTCTGCTGTATTAGAAGATGGATCTGTTGTGTCATGGGGAAATAATGGCTCATATAATTTAGGAAATGGTACAAATACAGATTCCACAGTTCCTGTATATGTTTTAGATAGTGATGGTAATAAAATTAAAGATGTTGTTAAAATTTCAAGAGGAAATGATTTCACATTAGCATTAACAAAAAATGGCGAAATATATTCTTGGGGATACAATGGATATGGTCAGTTAGGAACAAATAATTCTGCTGTTTCAGCATATGCTAAAAAAGTTCTTGATGAATATGGAAAAGGATATTTATCTGGTATAATAGATATTTCAACAACAATGTACTCATCACACGCATTGAAGGAAGATGGAACAATATGGTCTTGGGGATCAAATAGCGATGGACAACTTGGAGTAAATGCTTCTACTGATAGTTCAACTCATGGAATTCCAAGAAAAACAATTATAGACAATGTCGCAAAAATTAGCTCTGGAGCATACTCTATTTTAGCATTAAAAGAAGACGGAACAGTATGGTCTTGGGGATGGAATGCATATGGACAACTTGGCATTGGAACAACTAGTGTTGAACTTGCTCCTAAACAATGTAAGTTTGATTCAACAACATATGTGACAAATATTGTCGATATAGGTACTTCTGGTGGAACACATTTCATTTTAGATAGTAATAATAAGGTATTTGCTTGTGGTGGAAATGCACAAGGTGAAGTTGGTGATAATACAACAACAAATAAATCTTATTATGTTGAAGTAAAATCTAAATATGGTGAAGCTTTAACAAATAATATTGTAAAATTAAGTAGCTCTATGGCAAGAACAAACAGTAGTACAAATCTTTCTCCGGAACATATGATAAGAGCAGATGGTAGTGTATTAGGAATTGGAAAAAATACATCATATCAATTGTTTGGAAAAATGACAGAAACCTTAAAGTCAGCTAAAGAAATGAATGTATCATATATGGAAATTGATGATAGAGCTTCATATATAAAAGTTGGGGATAAGAAAAAATTAAATACAAATGTTGTTCAAAACTTTAATATGTATGCTAGAGCTCCAGTTACTGGTACAATAACATGGACAAGTAGTAATGAAAAAATTGCTACAGTTGATAATAACGGAAATATTACAGCTAAATCAGAAGGTCAAACAACAATAAGAGCTGTTGATAACAAATACGGTTACATTGCTTCTAGTATTGTATATGTAACAAGAAATACAGAAAACGCAATAACAGTACCTCAAGTTGAGCAAGGTTTAAATTATACAATAGTTTTAAAATCTGATGGAACAGTATGGTCAACTGGTTTAAATGATGTCGGTCAATGTGGAAATGGAAGTAGTAATACAACAAGTGCAGAATTAACTGAGGTAAAAATTAATCAAGATTCAACATTGAAAAATGTTGTAAAAATATCTGCAGGAACATCACATGTTTTAGCATTAACTAAAGAAGGAAAAGTTTATTCTTGGGGATTAAATAAATTTGGACAATTAGGTAATGGAACAACTGTAAATTCTAAATATGCAAAAGAGATGTTGGATACATTTGGAACAGATCAAATAACTGATATTGTTGATATAAGTGCAAGCAATGGAAATAGTATTTTAGTTGACAAATATGGAAATGTATATAGTTGTGGATATAATGTTTATGGACAACTTGGTGATTACACAAATACAAATAGATTATTACCAGTACAAACAAAAGAAATGCAAAATGTTGTACAAGTTTCAGCTGGTAGATGGCATGCATTAATGCTAAGAGGAGATGGAACTGTATGGGGAATTGGAAGAAATTATTATGGTGAGTTAGGTATTAATTCAACAATGACTTCTTCTGGAAGTTCTGATCAAGGTATTAGAGTTGCTAAACAAGTTATGAATGAAAATAAAGATGGAGTACTAAAAGATATTACTGAAATTGCTTGTGGTGGATGGCATAGTGTGGCCCTTACAACGAATAAACAAGTATTAACTTGGGGATATGGTGGAAATGGCCAATTAGGAAATAAGGCATCTTCAAATATAAGTTATCCTCGTTTTGTATTAGATAATACGGATGGTTTAAATGGAATAGGAAATATAAGAAAAATAGGAACTTCTGAGAGAATTACATTTTTAATAACTGATGATAATGAAGTTTTGGCTACAGGTGAAAATAGTGATTATCAATTGTCTCAAAATAATAATACAGATTTATTAGTAGTTAATAAATTATATGATTATAATGGTGAAAATTATATAAATGGAATTATTAATGTACCACATTCAATTGAAAATACATATAATACAGCACTTATAAAAAATGATGGAACTGTATATGTTTCTGGATCAGGTCAATATGGTCAAATTGGTAATGGATATTATAATAATGCAAAATTATACACAAGAATGGGAAATGCAAAACTTGTGTTAGATGAAAATGAAATTTTATTACAAGAAGGTAAAGGAAAGCAATTAAATGCTAGTATCAAATCTGGATTTAATGTTTATGAAAATGAAACCGATAATACAGATAATATTACATATACTTCTACAACACCAAGTGTTGCCTCAATAAGTGCAGAGGGATATATTACAGCATTAAAACAAGGAACATCTAGAATTGTTGTTGAAGATAAAGTAAATGAATGGAAAACAATGGCTTTAGTAAAAGTTGTAAGAGATTCTGATGATAAAGTAAAATCTGAAATATCTGGTGGTAATAGTGCAGTAACATTATTGAAATCTGATGGAAGTGTTGTTACATGGGGAAGTAACAAATATGGACAATTAGGAAATGGTGATAATGTGTCACATTCTGAAGAGCAAAGTGTATTAGATGTTAATGGAGTTGATAAATTATCAAATGTTTGTAGTATTTCTAGTGGAGAAAACTTTGTTACAGCTGTAAAAGATGATGGTAGAGTTGTAGCATGGGGATTAGGTTCATCTGGTCAACTTGGTAATGGTCAAACTGTTAGTAGAAATATACCAGTATATGTAATTGATGAAAATGGAAATGAATTAACTGGTATTACAAAAGTGGCTTGTGGTTCTGCATATGCAATAGCATTAAAAAATGATGGAACAGTATGGTCATGGGGATATAACGGATACGGAGCACTTGGAAATAATTCAACAACAAATTCAAATGTGGCTATTCAAGTAAAAGATTCAAGTGGAAGAGGTAAGTTAATTGATATTTGTGATATTTCTACGACATTAAGATCTTGTATAGCACTTACAAATACAGGTAATGTATTTGGATGGGGTTATAATTATCAAGGTCAAGTTGGTAATGGTACAAAAGCTACATCAAATGTTTTACCAACTAAGTCAAGTATTTCTGATGTTGTTAAAATTGCTGGTGGAAGAAATAATGTACTAGCAATAAAGGCTGATGGAACAGCTTGGGCTTGGGGATTGAACCAATATGGTGAACTTGGAATTGGTACTGCTTCAACATCAGGTAGTAGCAGTGCATATTGTAAGGAATCACCAGTACAAATAAAATTAAATTCGACAGAGGCTTTAACTAATGTAACTGAAATAGGAACAGATTATGAAACGTCATTTGCTATTTTAGGTAATGGTGAAGTTTATGGATGGGGATATAATGCATATGGAAATATAGGTAATAATACTACATCAAATAGTTCATATCCTCAAAAATTAAAAACTCAATACGGTGAGGAATTTACAGATAAAGTTGTTACTTTAGATAAAAATACATCAGGAAATGTAAGTTTCTGCATAAAAGAAGATGGTACAGTTTTAGGCTGGGGAAGAAGAGATGCTGATAATGGTGTTAGACTATTATCTAATCGTACAACTACTCAAGCAACTGTAACCGAACTTAACCCAGATTTTATAACAGCAGATAAAAGAGCTGTATATGTAAAACAAGGTGAAAGTACAAAATTAAATGTGTCAGTTTCTAAAAGATTAAATGCTTTAGCTGGACATATAAAAATTGAAAACTTAGATTGGTCATCATCTGATAATTCTGTTGCAAAAGTTTCAAATGATGGAACTATTACAGCAGTTGGACTTGGAGAATGTACAATAACAATTAAAGATACTGTTAATGGATATAAAACTCAATCAATTGTTAATGTAATACAAAATAACGAAAAAGCTATAACAAAACCACAAATTTCGCAAGGTGATAATTTTACAGTAATATTAAAGGCTGATGGCTCTGTTTGGGCAACAGGTATAAATACTAATGGTCAATTAGGTGATGGTACGACTGTAAATAGAAGTAAACCTATTAGAGTAAAAATAAATTCAAAAGAATATTTATCAAATATTGTAAAAATTTCTGCTGGAGAAGACCATGCAATTGCTGTAAATAGTAATGGAGAAGTATATGCATGGGGGTATAATGATTATGGACAATTAGGTAATGGATCTACTTCAAGATGTGTATATGCTACAAAAGTTTTAAATAGTGATGGGGATAATACTATAAAAAATATTGTAGATGTTAGTGCAGGTTATAAATTTTCGTCAGTACTTACAAATGATGGATATGTCTATAATTTTGGTAGAAATGCATATGGAGAATTAGGTATATTAAATAATACAAATAAATCATTACCAACAAAAATGGATACTGTATTTAATGCAGTAAATGTAGAAACAAATTCAAATGGAACTATAATTCAAATAGGAGATGGAACTGTTTGGTCTACTGGATATAACTATTATGGAACATTAGGACAAAATGCTACAAATACAGGATCTGGATCTTCTGCTGGTAGATATACACCAAATCCAGTAATTAATAATGCTAGAAATGGAGTATTAAAAGATGTAATAAAAATTGCTACTGGAACAAATAGTGTTATAGCATTGAATGATAACAATGAAGCTTGGGTATGGGGACAAAACAATGTTGGACAATTAGGAATAGGAAATACTACAAGCATTTCATATCCAGTACAAATAGATTTAGAAAATGCTAAAGTTGAATCATTAAATAAAGTTGTAGATATAGGTGCAACTGGACATAGAGTAATTGTTAAGGCATTGGATAGTAATAATGCAGAACATGTTTTAATAACAGGTCAAAATAATTATGGACAATTAGGTAATAATACAACAACAAATTCAACAGTATTAATTCCTGTAAATAATGAAGAAAATACAGCAGAGGCTAATGGATTAGATATTTTACCAAGTGGATCTAGATCATTAAATAATGCTGGTTATATAGATGAAGAGGGAAATGTTTGGACAGTTGGATTAAATACATATGGTCAAATTGGTGATGATACTGTTTACCAAAGAATGAATATTGTTCAAATTGGTGAAATTGCTTTAAAACCAGAAGATATAATATTTACAATGAATATAAATGATGAAAAACAAATAAATGCACAAATTGAAGATTCATTTAATGTATATATAAAAGATATTGAACCAGGAAAATTAAAATATGAATCATTGGATAAATCTGTTGCAACAGTTTCAGCAGATGGAAAAGTTAATGCTGTAGGAATTGGAAATACATTAATTAAAATAACAGATACTACAAGAAACATTGAAGCTGCAGTTTATGTAAAAGTTATAAAAGCACAAGAAGATATGAAATATGAACCAATGGTTGATGGTGGAAGTAAACACTCTGTAGCATTAAAAGGCGATGGAACAGTATGGACTTGGGGATATAATAAATTTGGTCAACTTGGAAATAATTCAACAGTTTCAACAGATTTACAAACACAAGTACTCGGAAAAGATGGAGTTGGATATTTACAAGATATACAAATGATTGCAAGTGGAACAAACCATGTATTAGCATTAAAAAATGATGGAACAGTTTGGTCATGGGGTTACAACAATTATGGACAACTTGGTGATAATACACAAATTTCAAAATATACTCCTGTCCAGGTTCTAGCTGAAAATGGTGATGGATATTTACAAGATATTATTTATATTTCTGCAGGAGAAAATTATTCAATTGCAGTAAATAAACAAGGAGAAGTATGGAGTTGGGGACAAAATAATTATGGACAACTTGGTGATGGTAGCAAAACTTCAAAATATACTCCTGTAAAAGCAAAAGCTAATTTAGCAGGTGTTATTAGTGTAAGTTGTGGAAAGAGACATGTAGTTGCACTAAAATCAGATGGAAGTGTATATACATGGGGAGATAACACATATGGTCAATTAGGAGATAACACAAAAGTTTCAAAATTAATTCCTGTTAAGGTACTTGCAGATGAAAATTCATATATAAATGATGCTATTAGCATTTCTGCAACAAATTATTCAACAAACATATTAAAAAGTAATGGAACAATAGTATCAGTTGGTCTTGGAACATCAGGACAATTAGGTGATAATACAAAAGTTTCAAAACAAATACCAGTTCAAGTTTTAAACGAAAATGGGGACGGTCCTTTAAATAATATTACAACAATTAAATCTGGATCAAATACGACATATGCTTTATCTAAGTCTGGAGAAGTATATTCATGGGGAATTGCAACATCTGGTGAACTTGGTAATGGTAGTTCAAATAATGCATTAATTCCTGTAAAAGTAAGAAATAGTACTGGTGAAAGTGAAATAAATGATATTTTATATATAGGTGCTGGTGCAAATCATGGATTAGCTGTTGATAATAATGGTTATGTACAAGTTTGGGGATTAAATGATCAAAAACAATTAGGTGATCCAACAATATCAAGTACAGCTTTACCTATATATATAGGTTCAAAAATAATTGCTAATCCAAATACTGTAAAACTAACAGTTGGTAAAGAGCAAAAAGTTACAGTAAAAATGGAATCATTTAATTTATTTAAAGCTGAAGATGAACTTAATAGATCAGTTACATTTAAATCTTTAAATGAAAATGTTGCAACAGTTTCAGCAGATGGTAATATTAAGGCAATAAAACTAGGTATTACTAAAGTTATAGGAACTGATGAATTATCTGGAAAAGTTGTAACAATTGATGTAAATGTTCTTGAAGATGGTGCTATAGCAACACCAAAGATTGCTTCTGGAAAGAATCATACTATTGCTTTGAAATCTGATGGAACTGTATGGACATGTGGTTATAATGCATATGGTCAATTAGGTATTGGAACAACAACAAGTATGTATGTACCTACAAAAGTTAATATTGATAATGTAATAGATATTTCTGCTGGTGATCATTTTTCAATGGCATTAAAAGCAGATGGAACATTATGGGCATGGGGATATAATGATTATGGACAATTAGGTCAAAATAATACTGTACAAAGTACAGTGCCTATGCAAGTAATGGGAGTAAATGGAATTGGATATTTACAAAATGTTACTAAAATTACTGCTATAAGACATCAATGGATTGCATTACTTGATTCTACTGAAGTTGTTGGTTGTGGATGGAATGGTCAAGGAATTTTAGGTGATAATACATCAACAAGTAGAACAACTCCAGTATATATGTTAAATAGTAATGGAATTGGAAATGTTAGTGGAGTAAAAGATATTGCAATTGGTCAATGTGAATCTGCAATAATAAAACAAGATGGAACATTATGGGCAACAGGTCATAACTGCAATGGTGGACTTGGTATTGGAAATACAAATGCATCATATAGAATAAAACAAGTAAAAAATAGTGCCGGTAATGGTGTGTTAACAAATATTATTCAAATATCTATGGGAGGATGGTATGCTCTTGCTTTAGATGGTAATGGTAATGTTTGGAGTTTTGGTGATAATTCACATGGTCAATTAGGTATAAACAATAAAACAGATAGTTCATTACCAAAACAAGTTTTAAATTCAGATGGAAGTGCATATTTAGAAAATATTGTATATGTAAATGCAGGACTTTATTCCTCATATGCAATAGATAGCAATGGACTTGCATATTCATGGGGAGATAATTCTTATGGTCAACTTGGATTGGGTAATACAACTTCAGTAAAAATACCAAAACGTGTTGTATCTGATAAGACAAATGAAGATTTTGATAATTTGATGCTTGTTGCATCAGAAGGATATCATACAACATTTGTAAAAAATGATGGAACAGTATGGACTGTTGGATATAATGGTAATGGTGAATTAGGAAATGATTCTAATGTAACAAGTAGCACTGTTGAATGTATTAGTAATCCAAAACTTGATGTAAATGAGAAATTCATTACATTTAGTAAAATTGGAGAAACTAAAAAAATAGATGTAAAAGTAGAAAGTGGATTTAATTTATTAACAGCTACAGTAGATGCTGGTGCAAATACATTTAAGTCATTTAACAAAGATGTTGTTGAGGTTGACCAATATGGAAATATAATTTCAACAGGAGCTGGAACAACATATGTTAAAATTACAAATGATCAATTAGGTTTGACTACAACAGTTAAAATTGTTGTTCCCGCAAGGGATGGAATAACATGGCCAAAAGTATCTGGAGGATTAAATCATTATGTTGCTTTAAAATCTGATGGAACTGTATGGACATGGGGTCTAAATGATTATGGACAATTGGGACTTGGAAATACATCTAATATGTTAGAGCCTACTGCTACAAATATGACTGATGTTATAGATGTGGCTGCTGGTGGTAACTTTACAGCTGTTCTAAAGAAAGACGGAACAGTATGGGTAACAGGTCAAAACAACTATGGACAATTAGGTCAAAATAACTCAACAGGAACAAATGCATTTGTTCAAGTTAAATCTGAAAGTGGATTAGATTATTTAAGTGATATAGTTGCAATTTCTGCAAATAACTATTATATGGCAGCATTGAAAAATAATGGTACAGTATATGCTTGGGGTTATAATGGATATGGACAACTTGGAAATAATACAACAACAAAATCTACAATACCTTCAAGAGTAAGAAAAGTAAATAATATAATGGATATAAGTGCAGGAGGAAATCATTTAGTATTATTAGATTCTGATGGAACAGTATGGGCTACAGGATTAAATACTAATGGTCAATTAGGAATAAATAATAGAACTAATACTACTATTCCAGTAAAAGTATTGGATGAAGGTGGTAAAAATAATATTTCAAATATTATTAAAGTATCTGTAGGTGTTAATTATACTTTAATGCTAAGTGAAGATGGTAAAATATATTCAGTTGGTTATAATGGATATGGTCAATTAGCACAAGGAGATACAACTAGAAGATTAATACCAGTTGTAGCAAAAGATTCTACTGGAAATATAATTGAAGATGCAACAGATATTAATGCTAGACAATATGTAACTTCTATTATAAGAGAAGATGGAAGTACATGGACTTCTGGTTATAACGAATATGGAAATGCAGGAAATAATACAAATGTAAATAACAAATTATATACAAAAGTTTTAGGTGAGTATGGTAATGGCGAATTTGAAAATTCACTTCTAACTGGAAATACTAATAATACAATGGCTATAGCAGATAAGCTAGGAAGAGTTTATACAGCTGGTTATAATGGATATGGTCAATTAGGTGATGGTACATTAGATACTTCTAAAACTCTAGTTGGAATAAGTCATACAAGTTTGAAGGTAGAAGATCCAATTGTAATATTAAATTATATTGGAGAGCAAAAACAAATAAATGCCTCAATGGATTTAGGATTTAATATTTTATATAAAACATTAGAAAATGAAAATTATACATATAAGTCATTAAATGAAAATATTGCAAAAGTAGATGAAAAAGGATTAATAACAGCAGTTAGATATGGTAATGCTCGTATTGAAGTAACAAATGATGAAACAGGTGATACAGCAACTGTAGTAGTTAAAATAGTAAGAAAAGGCAACATTGCAAATCCAAAGATTAAAAGCGGAATAGACTTTACTGTAGCATTAAAAGCTGATGGAACAGTTTGGTCATGGGGATATAACGCATATGGAAATCTTGGTGTCGGTGATACTGCAAGAAAACTTGAACCTACTAAAATAGATATTGATAATGTTGTTGATATAGCATGTGGAAACAATCATGTATTATTCTTAAAAGAGGATGGAACAGTATGGGCTACAGGTTTAAATAACTATGGTCAAATTGGAAATAATACAACAACAAATGTAACAACACCTGTTCAAGTAGAAAATTTGGAAAATATTATTAGAATTGATGCTGGTGCAAACCATAGTATTGCTTTAAATAGTGATGGTACAGTATATGCTTGGGGCTATAATGGATATGGTCAATTAGGTGATGGTACAACAACAAGAAGAAGTATCCCAGTAAAAGTAAGAAGATTAAGTGGAATTAAAGAAATATCAGCAGGAAGACATTCAAGCTTGGCATTAGATATAGATGGTAATGTATGGGCTTGGGGATTAAATACATCTGGACAATTAGGTATTGGAACTAAGGTAAATAGTTTATATCCAACTAATTTATCAACAGTAAAAGATATAGTACAAATTTCTACTGGTCTAGACTATAGTGTACTTGTAACAACAAGTGGTGAAGTTTATAGTTTTGGTATAAATGGTAGTGGACAATTAGGTGATGGCACAACAATTAATAAAAATATACCAACACAAGTTGTTATGAATGATGGATCTAAATTAGGAAATATTGAGTATGTATCATGTGGATCTAAGCATGTAATTGCTAAAACAAATGATGGAAAAGTATTTGCTTGGGGCTCCGATAATAATTATCAATTTGGAGATGAGGATACATCTAATAAGTTAAATCCTGTTCAAGTAAAATATAGTAAAACAGCAGATCTATTTGAAGATGTTTTGGAAGTTTCAGCAGGTGATACACATTCTGTAATTGTAAAAGATGATGGAACAGTATGGGAAGCTGGAAAAAATAATTATGGACAAATAGGTGATGGTACAACATCAAATAGAAAAGAATGGGTATGTATAAGTAATATAAAAATAAAAGTTCCAGAGAACGAAATTACAATACATAAAATAGGTGGAACTTATGAATTAAAACCAGAGCTAAGTGTAGGATTTAATTTACTATATGATAGCATGTCAAATGGTCAATATTCATATGAAAGTAAAAATGAAAATATTGCAAAAGTTGATAGACTTGGAAATATAACAGGCGTTAAACGTGGAAAAACTAAAATTGGAATAACAGAAGTAAATACTAATAAAACAATTTATGTTGATGTTTATGTTTTAGAGGAAAATGATATTGCATTCCCTCAAGTTGTAACAACAGAGTATTCAACTATTGCATTAAAATCAGATGGTACTGTATGGAGCTTTGGTTTAAATGATAAAGGTCAATTAGGATTAGGAGATAATGAAAATAGATTAACTCCAACAAAAGTTGATATAGATAATATTGTTAAAATTGCAGTAAGCAATAACCATGTATTGGCATTAAAACAAGATGGAACTTTATGGTCTTGGGGAGCTAATGATAAAGGTCAATTAGGTATTGGAAATTATACAAATTCAACAGTTCCTGTTCAAGTAAAAAATGAGTCAGGAGATGGATTTATTGAAAATATTAAAGGAATTTCTACTGCTAAGAGTATGTCAATTGCATTGGATAATGATGGAAATGTATTTACATGGGGATTAAATGATTATGGCCAATTATGTACAGGCGATAAATCAAATAAAAAATTGCCTGTAAAGGTAACATTAATTTCGAATATTACAAAAGTAGAAGGTGGAAATAAGTCTGTATATGCAATTTCTGATGAAGGAAATTTATATGCATGGGGATATAATTCAAATGGTCAATTAGGTGATGGTACTAACACTACAAGATTACAACCAGTACAAGTTACAAATTTATCTGGAATTATAGATATTTCTGCATCTACAACAGAGCAGGCATTAGCATTAAAAGATGATGGAACTGTTTGGGGATTTGGTTATGCAACACTTGGTGCATTGACAGATGTCGGTGGATCAATTCCAAAACAAATATCTGGGATAGATGGAAATAGAATGAAAAATATTGCTTCTATATCTTGTGGATATTATGGTGGATTAGCAATAACAGATGATCGTAAAGTTCTTGCTTGGGGTAATAATGGATATGGCGAACTTGGTGATGGAAGTAATACAAGCACATCAGTTCCTGTATATGTAAAAGAATCTGTAGATACAGAATTAAATAGCGTATTTATTGCTCAAAAAGGAAAGAATTATAGTGTGTTTGCTAAAGAAAATGGAGAAGTATGGGCAACTGGATATAATGAATATGGACAACTAGGAAATTCTTCAACAGTTACAATAAATATCCCAGAAAATATTAGTAATGATCTTTTAAGTGTAGATACATTAGATTTTACATTTAATAATATTGGACAAACACAAAAAATAAATTCAAAATATGAATTTGGATTTAACCTATATGATTATAAAAACTCAAAAGAAATTAGCTATTCATCACAAGATGAAAAAATAGCATCAGTTGATAAAGACGGAAATGTTATGGCGAAATCTTTAGGGAAAACTTATATTGATGTAGTTGCAGGAAATTTTGCAAGAAGAGCTGAAGTTAATGTTTTAGATAAAGATGAAGTTTCTGCAATGGATACTAAAGCTGGAAATAAACACACAGTTTCATTAAAAACAAATGGTTCATTATTTACATTTGGTGATAATACTTATGGACAATTAGGTATTGGGGGTATGTCAAATGAAAATCATATTGTACCAATTAAAATAAAAAATGATCTAGGACTTAAATTTACAAAAATTGCTGTTGGAAAAAATCATACATTAGCAATTGATCAAAATGGTAATGTGTATAGCTTCGGTGCAAATGAAAGTGGACAACTTGGAAATGGAAATAATATTAATAATGGAAACATTGGCAAGGTTGAAGGTCTAGAAAATATAGTAAAAATTTCTGCATATGAAAATACAAGTTTTGCAATTAATAAAGATGGAGAGCTATATGTATGGGGAGAAGGATATTCATTAGTACCTACTAAATTAAATTTCTATTGCAAGGTTATAGATATTTCTGGAAAATTAATACTTTCTGAATATGGAACAGTATGGAATATTACAGATTTAAACAAAAAAATAGCTGGACTACAAAATATTGTAGAAATAGCTTCTGGTGACAGTCATAATTTAGCTTTAGATGCATCAGGAAAGGTGTATGCTTGGGGTAATAATTCATATGGTCAATTAGGTAGTGGTAATACAGAAAAGAACAACTCACCAAGTGTTGTAAAAAATATACCATTAGCTGAATCGATTAAAGCTGGTCAATATAATTCATATGTATTAACAAGAGCTGGAGAGGTATATAGCTTTGGTAGAAATAGTAATTATAGTTTAGGATTAGGTGTAAATGATAATTATATTTCTGTACCAACAAAAGTTGAAAGCGAAAATGTTGAAAGAATTTCAGCAGGTCAAAATTTTGCAACATATGTTAAAGATGATGGTTTTGTATATTCATGGGGATTAAATACTGTTGGTCAACTTGGACAATCAGATCGTGTTGAAAAACAAGTTCCTACATTAATTGGAAGTGTAAAAATTGTTAAGGAAAATGATTACATAACAATGAATGTTGGAGATAAATCAGATGTAAATGTAACTTTAAATAATACATTTAATTTAAGAAAAGATGTAATTGATTCAAATGGATTTACATTTAAATCAATTAATCCAGACATTGCAAGTATAAATAATGGTGAAATTATTGCTAACAATAGTGGTTTTACAACAATTGTTGTATCA
>OGFI01000478.1_pt1 | contig 31846 bp, 32 predicted proteins | sample 1570901 | NCBI WGS metagenome assembly OGFI01 (sample SAMEA2582018, study PRJEB24529) | metagenome | biome: Human gut stool | place: China | collected 2011 | reverse complement strand
TTTATTTAAATAAAATTCTTTAAAAGATATCTTTTCTTTTTTAAACAGTTTTATTGTAGATAGATATCCACTTATAACAAAAAAGATAGATACCGCTAAAAAGCCACCTTTTAGCATATTTAAATGATATAAAAATATCATAATACAAGAAAATATTCTAAGAATATCAATATATTTAAAATGTTTATTATTACTACTCATATTATTACCCCTAACTATTATAAATAAATTATATCATGAAGAAATATAAAGATAAATATGAACAGTTAAAAAAAGAAAAACCACCATATTTTTTCGCTTATGCAAAAGATAAGAAAAAAGCAAGTTGCAAGGAAAAATCCAATAGTAATTGTGACAGAATATGTGGATATATTGAGAAAAATACAGCCAATAAAAAATATGCATGGAGTTCAGCAGATAATTTTGATGCAGCTATGTTGTGTAATAAAAACATAAAGGTTGTGGTTAAAAGTAAAAAATATTTAGAGTTTGCAGACTTGATGTATGATTTAAAACGCAGAGAGCAGCAGATGATATGGAAAATTGAGAACATAATAGGACAAATGGATAAATCGGATGCTACACAGGAAAAAATCAGCAGATATGATGTGTTTTATGATTTGTGCTCTAAGATGATATTGAATATATTTGACGGAGACAGAAATATTGCGGCTCAGAATTTAATAGAGTTTGAATATTTACAGAAAAGTAATATTGAAGGTGGTAAAAATATTCTTTGGATTTGCTTTGGAGATGTTATAATTGAGAACATTAAGAGTAATCTGGAAAATGGTGAAGTAATACCAAAAAGGAGAGCACATTATGAGAAGCGGGAAAATGCTGACATTAGAAATGTGGAAAAGAAATTAGAAGAAAACATAAATAATGCTAAAGATATAACCATATATGGAAATGAATTAAGCTGGATTGACAGTTTGGAATATAGAAAGGGTTGCACAAACGATAGAGAACTTTTGTTTATACTTCTTTTTTTGACTAAGAAAAATAAAGATAATCAAGTGATAATCGGTAGCAATAAACAGTCTGTATTGACGTTTGGAAAACTGGATAAATTTATAGGTGATGGAACTTGTGTTGCTAAGAAAGGTATTGAACGATTGAAGAAAAATAAAGCAATATCTGTTGAAAGCAATCGCAATAGTATAATTGTTAAGGTTAATTCACCGGAAGGAGACAAGGTGGAATATACTATAAAAGAAAACGATAAAAACCCTATTTTAAGTTTCTACGAACATAATAAAGAGAGAAAAATTTCCAAGTGTATTATATGTGGAGAAAAATTTATTAAGATCGGAAATATGAAAATATGTGGTAGTGCGTTGTGTCATAAACAGCAGGAATTTAACAGGAGAAATGCCGGGTGAAAATTCGGCATTTTGACCTCATATAGTGATACGCAAAAATGCAAGGAAAACCTTTGAAAAAAACAATTTGATTAGAAAACTGTCAATTCTTATTAGGGAAAGAAATAATTGTTATGCCTTTTGTCATAATGATTATTGTAATGGAGGACACGATGAATCAGGAAGATATAAGAAATAAGCTGTCCGATGTTATGAATCGAGGATTGTCTGCCGTTGCAATTTCAAGAGTAACCGGCATAGGTAAAATTGATTTAAGCAGATTTAAGAACAGACAAATTAACTTAATAAGTGAAGATTTGGACAGGCTTGAAAAATACTTAAATTTGGTGCAGATTCCAACATCAATTTAAAAAGCATATTTAGATATAAGTACTTTAGATTGGTACTGAGTATCAATTCCCTGCATATCGTCCATACAGGATGCGCGTATTATGGAGTGAAAAATCTCCACACGTTAATAACGATTGTCGCCTTGAGCAAGCGGTAGTCTTTATTATATATAGCCGATGCACCGTTTTCAAACGATGGTGTTACCGGCTGAGTATCGAGTATATTCAAAACAATGAACAATGATTAAGCGGACAGATTGCCTAAAACACAGTCTGTCCGTGAAAATCCCAATTTTTTTTAAGGAATTTTTTACAGAAATTATTATAACAAAGGAGGCTTGTACATGACACAGAATGAATTAAGAAACATCCTTATTGAACGTCTTGAACGTGAGAAGCAGTGTTACATCTGCAAGGTCACAGGCATAGACAAGAATACGCTAAGTTTGTTTAAGACAGGCAGATTAGCGGAGCTGTATCCCAAGCATTTTGAAGCGTTAAAAGACTATCTTACAAATTCATAAATTCTATTTTTATTTTCTCGGCATTACGCCAATTTCAGATTTTTCAATCAAACATTCCATACAAAAAGGAAACGATTTATGAGGCTTAAAAGAGGTGACAGAATCTTTTATGATGATTCAATTTATACTGTGGTTGCGGTAGTGTGGTCAACCGTTTATTTGCGTGCTGTGGTTGATGACAGTACAGGATATGATTATGATATTAGCGAAGTTTATAAAAATTACAGAGACATAGAGTTCTTTGGGAAAGGATAATTTTGGAAAATAACTTTTTTCTACGATTGATAGTAGCTCTTAACAAGACAAAGAGCGTGACAAGAATAAAACAGGACATTAAGAAGCTTGGAGATTTATTTGTTCCCTTAATTGGTAAACTGCAATTAGGCAGAACAAGAAAGATGATAAATGACCAGTTAAAGGGAAGGACGTATAACGTAAATTTATCACCGAAAATAAATAAAAAGAATGTCCAGAACGCAACGAATCAGGCGGTAAATACTGCTAAGAAGGTTGCAAATACTAATAAAGTACCTCTCAACTTTGAGGTAAAGAAGGAACAGCTTATTAACAAGCTGAAAATTGTTGCAAAAGAGTACAATAAGCTTTTTAGCAATCAGGATTTAACTAAGAAATACAACAGTCTGCTCAATTCTGCCAATATAGCAAAAAGCACAGCAGATTTAAGAAAAGTAAGAAGTGAACTTTCTGCATTTAAAACGGAACTTAAAGCAACCGGCTATGCAACAATGAGCTGGGGCAGTAAGTTCAAAGAATCAATCAAGCGGTATGCGAACTTTTCCAGTGGCGCAAGCTTCGTATACACAATGATAAATCAGTCAAGACAAGCTTCTTCTGAGGCAAAGTCATTAGATGACAGATTGGTTGATTTACAGAAAGTGACCGATGAGATTGAGGACAGAGACGCACTGTATAAGTACTTTGACAGAGCTATGAGCAAGGCGAAAGACCTTAATGTTAAGGTTGATTCACTGATATATGCCATCACAGAGTTTAAGAAGATGGGATGGTCACTGGATGATGCGGAGCTTGGAGGAAAGTGGAGCACAGTACTTTCTAATGTAGGTGATCTTAATATTGATAGTGCCATAGGTTCAATAAAGACAGCTATAGCTTCATTTGATGAAATAGGTGGCTATACTGATGAGCAGATGAATAAAAAGCTTGAAGCTTATGTTGATTTGATAAATGAAATGTCAAACCGATATTCGATAGATGCGGAAGGGTTAGCGGAGGCAATCAGATTGTCGGCAGGAACACTCACTCAAGCTCATACAACCATTGAGCAGGCAGCAGCCATGTTCTCTACCGCAAACAGATTTTATAATGATACTAATTATTTAGGCAATACAGCTAAAATTGGTTCATTACGTCTAAGAGCCTCAACAAGTACAGACGCAAGAAAAGAACTTGAGGAACTTGGGGAGGATATTGATGATGTATCAGATTCCGCAAGTTCATTAAGGGAGAAGTTATTAAGTCTCACGGGCGTAGATATAATGGAAGCTGATGGACAGACCTTCAAATCGTTCTATCAACAGTTACTTGAAATATCACAGGTTATAGACAGTCTTAGTGATACCAGTCGTGCAAATGTATTGGAAACGATTTTCGGCAAAGCAAGAGCGGCGGCAGGTCAGGCACTTATTAGTGGCTTACAGACTGAGGGTGTGAAGGCTTATGAGACAGCAATAAACAGTGCAGGTTCAGCTATGAAGGAATATGAAACATGGTGTGAATCGGCTTCCGCTTCAATTCAGCGTTTCCAGAATGCATTAACAGAGACATATCAGAGCATATTGAATGGCAATACAGTCCGTGATATTACAAATCTTGGTACTGCATTATTAAATGTTGCGAATAAATTCGGCTTAATTCAAGGCACACTTAGAGGTATTGTGGCTATTGGGATAGGTAAGTTTATTACAACAGGTGCAATGGCTTTTATGACCGCAACCAGACAGGTTGAAAAGTATGGAGTTGCATTAAAGGCAGTCAAAGACATGCCGATAAACGGAAATCTTACACAGAGATACCAGTACCTCAAAACAATAGCTGTGGCAACACAGAATCTTACAAATGCACAGCTTAAAAATGTGCTTTCAAGTAAATCACTGAGCCAACAGGACAGAGTAAGAATTTTGAGTATGCAAGGTCTGTCAAAGGAAATGATAACACAGAAGTTGCAGGAATTAGGGCTAACGAATGCAACTAATACTCAGACTGTTGCGAATAATGCACAGACAGCCTCGGTGTTCAGCCTAAAAGCGGCGATGATTGGTCTTGGACGAACAATTAAAACTGCTATACTTTCAAACCCGGTTGGAGTTGCTCTAATGACGATCAGCCTTGGATTTAGTGCTATTTCTTCCGCAGTATCAAAGCATAATCAGGAACTGGAGGACAGCAGACAGAAGACAAAGGAAGCAGCAGATGAAGCTTCGGCAATGAGTGATGAGATATCAGAGCTTGCCAATAAGTATATAAAGTTGTCAGATGCAGTTAAGACCGATTCGGGAGCAAAAGAAGAGCTGTTATCCACACAGGAAGAACTTCTCAGGAAGCTTAATCTTGAAGGGGAGACGATTGATACACTTGTTGAAAAATATGGTTCTTTATCCGAAGCAATTAAACAGGTGAGCGTTGATAATTTGAAAGAACAGCAGATTGACTTGATTGCCAATGTAGATGCTACAACAACAGATTTACTTAAATCAGCCGACAAGTATTTTGGAAAATCCATTGTGGCGATGGGAAAAGATGCAGGTAAGGCATGGCAGATCTTAGAAGATGCCGGAATAATAAGCAGTGGAACACATACCAGCAGAGGCGGTGAATGGTTCTTACAAGGTGACAACAAAACCATAGAAGGTGCGATACAAAACTATGAAACACTTGGAAAAGCGGTAGCAGCACTTAGAGATTCCACAGTATTCACGGCGGACGAATTAGCCGACAATGAGCTTTTTAAGGAAATATATAAGAGATATAACAATGCAAAAGAATCGGTAGAGGGTTACAGCTCTGCTATTGACAGCCTAAATAAGAATGTAGCACACCAGCTTACGATAAGTGCGTTACAGGGTAAAAATATTCCGAAGACAGCAGAGGAGTTTGAGACATTTAAACAAGATCTTATAGATACTTCTATTGCGTCAAAGCAGTTTATCGGTGATGAGCAGAAAATCACCAGTACAATAGAAAACTATTTAGCGACACTTCCTGAATTTCAAGAATTTTTCAATAATTCAGTGCAGGAAGCAAATAAAATCATAAGTGATAAATCTAAATATCTGGATTTTTCCGACCTATTCAACAACGATTCCATAGATTCAACAAAACAGAAGCTTCTCGACCTTGCAACATCTGGCGAACTTTCAGCAGAAACCATAACATCAACAGAGGACTACAAAGCACTTCTTGATGAATTGGGTATCAGTGCAGATGAATTTGTAAATAAAATCAGTGAGTTTAATATCCAATACAATGAGGATAACTACAATTCACTTATCGACCTTCTCAGCCGTGTTCGCAAAGGCGAAATATTATCAGCCGATGAAGCAACCACTCTCATAGCAACTTATGACAGTCTTGCAGGAGAACTTGTAAAAACAGGTAATGGCTATTCATTCAATGAATCAGCTATCATATCGCTTACAAACAAGTATGCTGAGACATCCAACCTTGCAATATCAAATGAGGTTAAGAAAACCAATGCAGCAATCGAAGGTGTCAAGGAGCGAATAAATGCTTATGGCATTGAAATGGAAGCTCTAAAGACAATCCAAAAGATATATGAGGACACAGGCTCAAAGATTGAGGTAATGAATTGGCTTAAAGATAATGGTTATTCCATGTTCATGGCTTCAAATTATCTTGATATCGCAAATGAGTATTCAGAATTGGAGAAAAAGAGCGAATCATTAAAGAGTAAGATGCTTGAACAGATTGAAACAAGCACAACTAAATCCACCGAAACTGCCCTTGACCGTATCACCAAAAAGTACAAGGAACTTACTGATGTAATAGGTTCAAATGTCAATCTTATTAAATCGCAGATATCCTTGCTTGAAACAAGAGGTTCAACTGTCGGACGTGCTTACTACGATGAATTAATCTCTCAATCAACCGAGAAGATAAAAGTCCTTACCGAACAATATAATGAGCTTCGTAAACAGTTTTTGCAGACTGACAGGGGAACAGAGGAATGGTTAGAACTTAACGCTGCAATACTCGAAACTCAGAATGCCATTATTGGAGCCAAGGCTGATATTGAGGGATTCCAAAATTCAATAGACAAACTCCATTGGGACGAACTTGATAAGATTGCAGACGTTATTGGCAATATATCAGATGAGGCTAAGAGTGTTGTTGATTTACTCAACACAGATGATGTTCTTGACGATAATGGTAATTTTACAAAAGATGCTATTACTGCTCTCGCCATGTATGGAGAACAGTTGGAGTCTGCACAATATCTTATCAATAAGTATTCCAAAGAGATTGAATACCTTAATGGAGAATATACTAAAGGAACGATCACCATTGAAGAATACAATGAGAAGATGCAAGACCTCAATGATAAGCAATGGAAATCTGTAGATGCTTACAATGCAGCTAAGAAAGCTATTATCGAACTCCGTAAAAAAGGTATTGATGAGGAAATTGATGCTTTAGAGGATTTATACGATGCTCGTAAGAAAGCTTGGGAACAAGAGAAAGACCAACACGATTGGGAAAAGACTGTTTCTGAAAATGAAACGAATATCAATAAGCTTAAAGCTCAGATTGCCGAATTACAGAATGATAATTCTCTCGCTGGCATCAAGAAACGTAAAGAGCTTGAAGATGAACTCAAAAAGACCGAAAGTGATTGGGAAGACACATTATATGACCATGTATATGATGAGCGTCAAGACCAGTTAGATAAGGAACTTGATGACAAGAAGAAGGCTCTTGAAAAGACTTTAGATGATGAGGAGAAACTTGTCGCTGATTCTATCGACCTTGTAAATAAGAACAGCACAACCGTTCTTGATAATCTCAACAGACTCAGCAGAGAATATGGTATACAGATGAGCAATTCACTTACAGAACCATTTACTCACGGTGAAAATGCTTTATCTCATTATAGTACTATGTTCAGTGAAGCTAATTCGGCATTTACAGACCAGCTCAATTATACTGCTATGGGAATATACCAGCTTCAGCTTGACGCAGATAACGCTGCCGTATCAGTTGTGAATATGTTCAACTCTGCAAATGGTACATTACTTGAGCAGTTATCTCTTGTTAGACAGTCATTGCAGGAAATTACCGATAAGGCGAATGAAGCTGCTAATGCGGTTAGAAATGCAGGAATTGCAACACCTACAACCACAACCACCACTGCCTCTAATTCAACAAGCTCCACAAATCGTAGTCTTGGTGATATGGCGCATGACACGTCAGGTACTACTCTTCTGAACGCAGGTACATGGAAGAATGTACAGAATGATATAGAAAAAGCCAAGAAAGATTTAGAGACTATTGAAAAGCAGAAAAAGGTTGGGCTTGTTAAGAATACTTCAAATAAGTTCACAACAATCTCAATGGGTTATGCTTCGGGCACTAAATCAGCAACCAAAGGCTTACATCCAATCTATGAAGATGGTGTTGAGATTATCGAAAAGGATGGATGTCTTATCTACCCTATTGGAGCATTTGATGGCGGTGAAAAGGTATTCAACAATGAACAGACACAAAGGTTATGGGAACTTAGCCAGAATCCCGATGTGATGGAAAAATTTAGGCAAGAGCTTTTAAACATTAAACCTTGTATAGATTTTAAATTTGGTAATACCGCACCTGTTACTAAGACAAATCAGAATGTCAATGTTCAGCAGCATTTTGACGCACTTGTTAAGGTTGAGGGGGATATGACACCTAGCGTTTATGACCAGTTAGTAAATGATAAGAGAATTGAACGTCTGATGAAAGATTGGAGTATGGAAGAAGCAGTTGATAGTATAAATACAAGAGGCTATAAGATAGGCAGAATAAGATAAATAAATGCAACATTGTGTTTAATAATACAATGTTGCATAAAACAGAAAGGAAAATAAGATGAAGAAAATAACAAGACAAGAGATAGTTGACACTATTGCTGAAGTATCTATGAAAGAAATGGAATCAATAGGAGACATGCTAAAGCATAATATGGACAAATATGAAAAAGCAGACTTTTTACAGGGTGATAGTCGAACAGAATTTGAGCTGTCCGTTATGAATACAGAAATACAGATGAATGAGATTATCTTAATTGAAACTCTTTGCAAGTTACTTTGTGATGAGAAATAATAAGCTCTTGGCAGACTTAGAGATTCGGTCTGCCAAGGGATAAATATTTTTGTTGAGAGCAAAAGTTCCTATAGACTTTTACGATTAAATGACATATAATTTCAATATGTAATATATTATCTAACAAAGGAGTATGATGATGAGTGATGATTTACTCGATCAGCTTCAAGAGTCTGAAAGAGAATGGGCAGAAATAGAGAAAACAACTGCTTTGAGGAGCGAAAAAGATAAAAAGATAATTAGTAGATTTTGCGCGGAAAATGATTATGCAGATATAAAACGTACATTAGATTTACTAAAGAAACATCAAGGATTACCTCAACATGATAGAGATGTTGTAAAAAGTTTTGAGAGTGCTTATCCTGATAAATTGACGGTTTTAGGTATTCATCAATTTATTGATGTTCGGGACATATATGGCTGTTATTTAGAATCTGGAGGAGAAAGTGATGATTAATAATTATGTTTTCCATCTAAACGAAGATTCTAATGAAATAATAAAGAAGTTTGAATTAAAAAAAATATTATCTAATAATAGAACTTCTATATATCAAAATGATGAGATGCGCTTTTCTTTTGACAAAAATGTTGTACGCGTATTAACTTTTGATGATAACGAAAATATGAAAGAAAAATTGTATAGGTATTTTTATGGAAAACAATACGAACAAATTAGAAATTGAAAAACAAATTGAAAAAATATTTATTGAAAACAAGATTATATATAGGAAGCTTCCAATAGATGATAATGATCTAAACTATTTTATCCAAATTCCTGCAATTGGTGATTTAAAACCGTTGAAAAGGATTCATGCTTATTTTTATGCAGATTTTGATGATAATACAATTAATCTGATCATTCCAAATGTATATAAAATTTCAGATAAAGATGATATATCATACATATTAGAAATTATTAATAAAACAAATCTCAAGAATGCTGTTGGATTATTTGCAATAACCGAAGGTGAAGAATCTCAGATAATATATAGAGATGATGTGAATTGTGGAGAAAATTTCTGTAATTTGTCAAACAAATTGGTTATGGCACAATTTGCTCTTTTTACAACACAGTTAAGTTATCTTTTTGAGCAATTAGACAAGGGTAATAAAAAACATGGAGATTAAAAAACATCCATTGTTTATTGTTATTACAGGTATAATAATTTCTGTAGCAAGATTGTTATTATCTTCTGATAATATACAAAATAAAGACTTTGTTGTTTTGATTTTGATGGCTGCGGTTAATTACATTGCAATTGCCATAGTTCTTTTAGTCATTTTTAATTCTGCAATTAATAACTGTAAAAATAAAATTGATAAATCGGGGATAGAAACAGTAAAAAAAAGACAATCTAAACGAGAACTTACTATTACATCGTATATATTAACGGCAGTATATCTGATTTTGGGAATAGTATATATGTTATGGTTAAAGACATCAGATTTAAATGATGCTATTTCAATAGTAGCCTTGTCTATCTCGATTGCAACAGATGAGTTATCCGTATTGTTTGAAAATATGTTTTATAAAATAATAATGCATCATAAAAAAGAAAAACATAAAAACTAAATAATCTATTTACACAGAGTCACACCTTTTAGGTTGTGGCTCTTTTTGTGTTGTGGAAGGATGCATGATGGTGGTGATTCGATGCCCGATCATTTGATAGGATATGGAATCTAAAAAGAATATATTAAATATTTTAGCAGAGGTTACGTTTGTGGCTTCTGCCTTTTTTGTAAATTATGAGAAATTTAGGAGCGAATTTATTATGGATAATATAACGGTATCTTTAGATAGCAAAATTTTATTAAATGTTAAAGAGGCATCGGATTTGTTTGGAATAGGACAAAATAGACTTAGAGATATAGTGAGAGAGGATTATGGAAATAAGTATCATCTTATGCTTGGACGCACTATAAAAATAAAAAGAAAGCAGTTTGAAGAATTTATAGATAAGGTGGAACAATTATAAGGACAAATAGACAATTAGCTTTGAATGTGATATAATCAGCATTGTACGCATTCGAGGCATTCATGTTTATGGAGGCTGAGAAATGGCAAATAGAGTAACATCTGAAAAAAACAAACCTTCAAGAAGGACTTTGCGAACTAATGAGTATTACAATCCGAAGACAAAAAGATATGAATATCATTACAAGGATTGTTTTGGAAAAGAAAGAGTTATAAGTTCTTATAGGCTTGAAGTGATGGATCAGTTACCGAAGGGAAAGAAATCATCAAAAAGTTTGCGTGAAAAGGAGGCAGAATTAAACGCACAACTTGAAAATAGTATTGATATTGATGGAGCAAAATTAACATTATTGGAAGTAATTGATAGATATCTTAAATATTTATATAACAGAAAGAGTTTGGCTCATAATACAAAAGTTGGATACAATGTAACGGTAAACAATTTGAAACAATATAAACTTGGTTATATGGAAATAGGAAAAATAAGACCGCAGCATTGTGAAGAGTGGCTTGATGATATGAAGAAGAAACACAGAGGTTCATCTATTCAGACACAAATAAGTCTTATAAAAAGAGCTTTTGAGTATGCTTTAGACTATGATTATATTGTCAAGAATCCATTCAGAAATATTACAACCGATAAAAGTGACAGTAAGAAGATGGACGCTCTTTCTGTGAAGGATATGAATAGATTTCTTGATTTTTGTTCAAAAGATGTACATAGTGCACATTGTTATGATATGATATATGTATTGTTTTGGACAGGACTAAGAGTTTCAGAATTATGTGGTCTTACGCTTGATGATATTGATATGGATAATCGAATGGTAAAAGTTGATAAGCAGTTACAATGCGTTAATCATGTGCATGTGATTTTGCCTACTAAAACCACAAATGGAGAGCGTATTATACCAATGACGGATGGCGTATATCAATGCTTCGAACGTGTTATTAAGAATCGCTATATCATGGGTGATATAGAACCAGCATGTTATGATGAACGAGGTAATAAATATGAGGGATTTGTATTTCTTGCAACAAGAAGCAGAAAGACCATAGTAAGAAGTCATGTAGAAGAGTATCTGCAAAATTGTATAAAAAGATTTAATAATGCCAATATTGAAAATCCCATTCGTAAATTTGAACCGCATATATGCAGACATACGTTTGCAACTAATATGCAGTATCTACCACCAAAGACATTACAATATATACTTGGACACGGAAACATATCTACAACCATGAATAATTATGTTAATGCAAAACCAAGTGAAGAACAACTAGCACAGATAAATGCTATGGCGAATCAACTTATTTCTAATTAGTATGAAATAGAGCATACTAAATTTTTACTAAATATGAAGTGCAACGAAATGTGATATTATATATGTAAAAGTGATGAAATAACAGTAGTTAGCATTTATAATATGAAAGAAAATCCTAAAAATACCGAATTTGAAAGGATACAGATATATGATTGCTATTATCGATTATGATGCAGGAAATCTAAGAAGTGTGGAAAAGGCACTTGAAGCTATAGGGCAGGAAGCAGTTGTGACAAGGGACAGGAATGAGATTCTGTCATCTGATAAAGTGATTTTACCGGGGGTAGGTTCGTTTGGCGATGCAATGGGACGGCTTAATGAGTATGGTCTTGTGAACACCATACATGAGGTTGTTGACTCAGGAAAGCCATTTCTGGGTATATGTCTTGGACTTCAGCTTCTATTCAGACGTAGCGATGAATCGGATGGAGTTGAGGGACTTTCGATTCTTCCGGGTGAGATATTGAGGATTCCGGATGCACCGGGAATCAAGATACCTCATATTGGCTGGAATTCCCTTAAGGTATCGGAGGGCGCAAGACTTTTTGAAGGTCTTGGTGAGAATCCATATGTGTATTTTGTACACTCATATTATCTCAAGGCTGATGATGAGAGCATAGTCGCTGCGACTACTGAATATGGCGGAACTATAATACATGCCTCTGTTCAGAAGGATAATGTATATGCATGTCAGTTCCACCCTGAAAAGAGCGGAAGTGTGGGTATGCAGATTCTCAAGAACTTTGCCGCATTATAACATTGCATTCTAATCAATAATAGAGAGGACAGCTTATGTTTACCAAGAGAATAATACCATGTCTGGACGTTAATAATGGAAGAGTTGTGAAGGGAACCAATTTTGTCAATCTGCGCGATGCCGGCGATCCGGTTGAGGTAGCTGCCCTTTATGACAAGGCGGGAGCAGATGAGCTTGTATTTCTGGATATTACAGCCTCATCCGACAGAAGAGAGACTACAGTTGAACTTGTGAGAAGGGTTGCCGAGAAGGTATTTATTCCGTTTACGGTTGGTGGCGGAATAAGGACTGTTGATGATTTTAAGAACCTTCTGAGGGAGGGCGCGGACAAGATTTCAATTAATTCATCCGCAATCGATAATCCACGCCTTATAAGCGATGCGGCGGATAAGTTCGGCAGCCAGTGTGTAGTTGTCGCGATAGATGCTAAGAGAAGAGCGGACGGAAGCGGTTGGAATATCTACAAGATGGGCGGAAGAGTGGACACAGGAATCGATGCACTTGAGTGGGCTGTGAAGGCTAATAGGCTGGGTGCCGGAGAGATACTTCTTACCAGCATGGACTGTGATGGAGTCAAGCAGGGGTATGATATTGAGCTTACGCGGACAATAGCTGAGAATGTTTCAATACCTGTCATCGCTTCGGGCGGAGCCGGAAGTAAGGAGCATTTTTATGAAGCACTCACGGAGGGCAAGGCGGATGCGGCGCTTGCTGCTTCACTTTTTCATTACAAGGAGCTTGAGATATCCGACCTTAAAGATTATCTTGCACAGCGCGGGGTGTCTGTGAGAATGTGATGGATATATAATTAAAAATATACTTAGTAATTGGAGATTGATATGTCACAGATTAGCAATGACTGGCTTGAAGCGCTTAAACCTGAGTTCGCCAAGCCATATTATAGGGATTTATATAAGTTTGTGGACAGTGAATACAGGAAGGGTGTGGTATATCCGCCGTCGGAGGATATATTTAGCGCATTTAATTTCACGCCGTTAAAGAATGTCAAGGTGTTAATACTTGGGCAGGATCCATACCACAATGAATTGCAGGCGCATGGGCTGAGCTTTTCGGTTCTTCCTGAACAGAAGGATATTCCGCCATCGCTTCAGAATATATATCAGGAGCTTCACGATGACCTTGGCTGTTATGTTCCGGACAATGGTTATCTTAAAAAATGGGCGGATCAGGGTGTGCTTCTTTTAAACACTGTACTCACGGTTCGAGCTCATCAGGCTAACTCTCATCAGGGACATGGCTGGGAGCAGTTTACGGACGCCGTCATTGAGGCTGTCAATGCGCAGGACAGACCTATTGTGTACATGCTCTGGGGCAGACCGGCACAGAGTAAGATTCCAATGTTAACGAATCCGAAGCACCTGATACTCAAGGCGCCGCACCCAAGCCCGCTGTCGGCTTATAGAGGTTTCTTTGGGTGCAGGCATTTCAGCCAGGCAAATGAGTTCCTGAAGGCACATGGAGTGGAGCCTATTGATTGGCAGATTGAGAATATAAGATAATAAACCCATCAATAGATATAGTGCGTGGCTGTTTACAGACTAAGTACTATATCTATTAGATGGGTAAACAGACATGAGCGCAAGCAGAGCAGTGCCATCAGACAAAAATAGTATGGAATGTGCTTGCACAAATGACATATTATTTTTGTCTGATGATAGTGCAAAGCACGGACATCGAGAAAATCTTTGATTTTCGAGATGCACTGCGGCTTATGATATAATAAGTTACGAAAAAGAGGTACACCATTGAAAGATGGTGTATTTTTTTGTGAAAAATATACAATATGCAGTGATATACAAATTGCACAAATGGGTGGCTTTATAAATGAAGTGGGAGACAGTATAAAATACCGCGCTGACTTTGTCAAAAAAATTTGTATACTAAAATTCAAAAAAATGTTATAAACAGCTTTTTGTCTAATAGAATTAGGCATTCTGCGAATAGACTTTACTGCTAAGTATAATTATTATAATGCTATAAAAATATTGGTTACAAAAAGGGCTATATAATATAGCCCACCCTGCTGACAAACAACAAAATTACGAATTATGAGAATCTTCTTTATCTTTAAATTCCTTGTTAAATTGTTCAATACCTTTATGGATTAATGCAAGTGTTGCTGCTGAACGGCTTGGAAATCGATTGTTGAAACGAAAATCATCAATCTGATTAAGTAATTCGTCATCAACGATTATTGTATATCGTGGTCTGTTTGTAGGCATAATTCAAACCTCCTTTTAGTACATATTATGCCTCGGTTCATATTATATGTCAAGCTAGAAGAAGTTATAATAATTGACAAGTAAATATTGAAGTGATATACTGAAAAAACGGAGCAGAACTTATGCAAGTGCAGAACTTAAGGCAACCTGATAAAATTGGAGGTGAAAATAATAATGAGTATAGAAACTCATAGAATTACTATTGTTATTCCGAAAGAGTTGGAGGAAGAGTTAAAGAAGATTAAGAAAGAGAAGTTCTACGATTGCAACAGATCTGTGATGTTAAGAGAGTTAATAAATAAGGGATTGGACAATGTGATTTACAACAATGAACATAATAGTTAGATGTTTATGCTAATCGGAATCTTATGAACAGAAAGAGGAGAAAGTTGTATGAATGAACAGTATGAATACACTATTGATTCCACATTATTAAAATACCAGTTGATAGTGCTGGACAAGATTGGCGTGCCGCAGGGATTTAATTATGATGCCATAAAGGATATTACGGTAAAGATTGATGATATTGAAAAGCAGGAATACAGAAATTGTCACATTGATAATACACAAAAGCACAGATTAAGAGTTCCGGCTGGTGTGATAGCATGGATAAAGAGGAATTACCCATTTACGGTGGCATATATAGCTTCGGGCAATGAAGTTGCATGGCAAAAGGATGTATTAAAGGATATACAGAAAGCAAAAAAAGAGAACAGAAGAATAGACAATCCGAGAGAAAATATAGTATTGTCTTGGGAAAAAACTGATGATGAGCATTACTCGCTGATAATAAAAAAAGGTAGTTACATAACGATAGAGGCTGCAAGAGAGACTCTGTCTGAAAAGGCTTTGACTTCCGTATATCCTTTTATCTATTCAAGTATAAGCAATATTAATATTCCGGAATATGCAACTGAGAATAAAGCGCAGGAAGGACTGGGTTCTGTTTTTGGAAATACAACAGGATGGCTGTCTGCTGAAGAATATTCGAAAACATTTTTTCCGTATGGTGGAGTGTATATCCTCAGACGAGCCGGTGCAGAAGAGTATGAGTATTATGTTGGAAAAGCAATCAACATTAACAATCGCGTTATTGCCTTTAAAAATGATACAGGGTATAAAATAGCCCATCCGAATGAGATAAAAGATACCGATAAACAGTATGATGATATTCTCTGTGTGGAGATACTTGTGGACAGCATAAGGGAGAAAATCGGAGGTAAAGAGAAGCTGAATGAAGAGCAGATTAATGCTGTTCTTTACTATGTTGAGGATATAGTAATACATTTTGTTACTATGATGTTACATAGTGAGGGAAAAAAATTGAAAAACAGACAGTTCAAGTCTGCAACCTCTAAAAATATCATATAAGATACGGGAATGCCCGTAAAAAATTTTAATTTTCAGCTACGCTGAAAATTAAAATTTTTCGACTTCGTCCTGGCGCAAAAACGCTTAAACGCGTTTTTCCGCCAGACATCGCTTCGCGATGCAAACGGGGTAAAGGGAAAAAATTAAAATTAAAAAGGAGAAATATTATGATGAATAAATTTTTTAATAGAAAGGTTATAACTATTATTGGTTTTACGACGGCAATATTATGTGGCTGCTCATCAACAGCAAAGAATTTTGCTGAAACAACATCCTCTGCTGTTGATGGTGCCGCAGTAAGCGAGTCTACGGAAAGTGTCACAAGTATGCCTGAGACCGAGGTAACAACTGGGGAGACGGAGGTAGAGTCTGCAGCTTCCGCCAAGACCATTGAGGACTTAGTTAAGGAGGCGGCGAAGATAGCGGGATTCACCGATGAAGAGGTGGAGAGCATTGTCGAGAATGCAAGAGTTTATGAGGCTTATGGAAGCAGCGCGGAGATAGCGGCTGACATGGCAATAAAGGATGCTGTTTATGGAAAGAGCAATGGACAGCAGGACTATGCAGTTACACTTCCACAGGTAGTTGATGAGAATGGTAACCCATATCCGACTGATGAATATGGCGGAGTTATAGTGCCTGAGACAACGGCACCAGAGGAGACCACACAGGTTGTGGAGAATGAGACACCGACAAGTGAAAAGCCGTATGCAAACTTATCATTGACAATGGATGCAGATGACAAAGAGTTTGGATACAACTACAAGGTTTACGGTGACAATGAGTATTTTGTAATAACAGACGAAAACGGTACAGTATACGAATACGATAATCTAACAGAAGCAAGAAACTGCTTATGTAATATACGTTATGAAAAAGACAGAGACCCAGACCTGATAGAATGGGACGGCAAGTTAAACACAGAAGAAGACGCGGCATTGACAGACGAAGAGATAAGAGAACGTATTGAAAACGGATACAATTTTGGACACGTACAATGAGCTTAGCAGATAAAATTAAAACGTCTGCCAAGTCTTTTTTATTTTTACAGCAAATTTATGGAGCTTTGATGACTTTATATGTTATCAGAGCTCTTAATTTTTAAGGAGAAGACAAATGAAATATACCAAGAAAACATTTAAGCTTTTAATAGTTACACTTATGTTGATGATTATGGTAAGCAGTGTATGTCTGGCTGGGCAGAATGATGAACCTACACAGCCAACAGGGGAGTACAATGGAGGACAGCAGGACACCGATAAGACGCATGGAACAACAAGCCAGTTTACAAATGAGGAGAGAGGATTAGGATTTAGTGCAGTTGCAACAGGTTATCGTTTTTACATAGCTGAGTACGAAATAGACGATTACGTTTCTGTATGTTCGTTGAAAAAAATAATAACACCTAATGCAGTTGATATATACATGTCAAAGCCAGATAGAGACGGATATATAATAGACAGATACAATACATTGAAAGAGGAGTTTAAAAAAGGAGTTACAGACGAAGATTTTTTAAGTGGAACAGTAACATCTGAAAAAAGCAATGCAGCAAGATTGGGAAAGAAGCATATTATAAAGAGCTATGTAAAGGATGAATTTGAAATTACAACAAGAGATTTTCCGGCACCGATAAGGTGTGAGGGAAATGACTTTTTACCAAACGGACAGGCATTCAGAGATTGGATGTTGAAGCCAAACGGAGAAGGCAACAATGGAACAGTACTGATTGACAAACTATGGGGAGATGATATGCTCACTAAGTTCCTTGAGAATGATAATTACCGATTGATAGTTGAGCCGATAATGTGGAGCAGTGAGTATAGGTTCAATAACTATGTAGATGGAAAGTACTGGTCAACATTATCCAACAGAATATTCCTAGGAACGGCGCAGGAGTGGGCATATTACATGATGAAAAAAGGAGACCCAAGTGGGTTAGGTTTATCAAAGGATGATTCTGGGAAGGGCTGTTATATTAATGTAATATATTCAAACGCATTACCAAGAAGTATGGTATTGCAGAGAGTGAACAGCATATTCCAAGTACCTGCCAATAATGGAAGTGAAAGACTTGATGCGTTATTAATAACGAGCTGTGGATATGGTGAGCATGTATTCCGAGCAGATGATTTAGCGGGGGATATATTGGCGACAGGTACACTTTAGCTGTAACAACGGACTACCCATAAAATAAGGGATTATTCCGAAAAAGTTACAGCTTATAGAGTAGGGTAATACTATACCGACTCCTTACAATGATACAAATAAAGCGTGTATGCGCTGTGAGCTGCCAGCATACTTTGTTTTCATTCCGTGCGTACAGGCTTCCATCATCATAAACAGGAATCCTGGTACACGACCATGAAACGGCATTGTATCATTTTGGAACAGACCACGGTGAATGCAATGTCCATATCATCCGTTATCTGCGTAAGAATACGGAGGAAACCGGGCATGGCTGGTCAGTGCAGATGAAAGACCTGCTCTGTGAGATGAACCGGGGAGCGAAAAAAATTCGCAGGCAAGGGCGGAGTCTCTTTTCCGGAAGAAATTCTGTATGATTATGAGAAAAGATACATGGATCTTATTGCTTCAGGACGCAGGGAAAATAAGCAGCGTGGACACAGATTTGCCAAGGAGGATGAAAAAGCCCTGTTGAACCGCCTGGAGAAATATATGCACAACCACCTTTTGTTCCTGCATGACTTCCGTGTTCCGTTTGATGATAACATGAGTGAACGTGACCTGAGAAAAGTCAAGAACCGGCAAAAGATGGCAGGAGGATTCCGCAAAGACAGCGGGCATGAAATGTATTGTGCGATCCTGACAATCATAGAAACCCTGAAAAGAAGAAATATGGGGTTAGTAGAAAATGCAAAAAAATTATTTATGGGTGCACCGGCTATATTTTAGCCGGTGCTAAGACTGGTTGTGCAGCCGGAAGGCTGAACTGTTACTTCAAAGCTGATAACATAGTAATATTGATTGCTAAATGTTTCTCATTATGCTATCCTTTTGTAGATAACACACGAATGGAATGGTGACATTATGAAACTAAAGAACGCATTACTTCTCGCACTCACGGCATTTATATGGGGAACAGCCTTTGTGGCGCAGAGTGTGGGAATGGAATTCATCGGACCTTTTACTTTTAATGGGATAAGGTCGCTTATCGGTGCGTTGACACTTGTGCCGTGCATATTGATTCAGAAGAAGTCGGGGAAGAGAAGCATAGAGGAGGGTAGAAGCAGGAAAGACCTGATTGTAGGCGGACTTCTGTGCGGGATACTACTTTTTGTGGCGAGCAGTCTGCAGCAGATTGGAATAAAATACACGTCGGCGGGAAAGGCAGGATTTATCACGGCGTGTTACATAGTTATCGTGCCGGTCATCGGTATTTTTATGAAGAAGACTTCCGGCTGGAAGATATGGGCAGCAGTCGGACTTGCGCTTGCGGGGCTGTACTGCCTGTGTATAACCGATGGATTTTCGGTGGGAAAGGGAGATATTTTTATTTTCCTGTGTGCTGTGGCTTTTTCTGTGCATATTCTTGTGATTGATTATTTTTCACCCAAGGTGAATGGCGTTGCACTGTCGTGTATACAGTTTCTGGTATGTGGACTTATATCACTGCCTTGTATGTTCGCATTCGAGGTGCCAGATATGACTGCAATATTGTCTGCGAAGGTGCCGATTTTATACGCGGGAGTTCTTTCATGCGGGGTGGCATATACCCTTCAGATTATCGGACAGAGGAATGTCAATCCTACGATAGCGTCATTGATACTCAGTCTGGAATCCTGCTTCTCAGTGCTTGCCGGGTGGGTAATTTTACATGAGAGCCTGTCAATTAAAGAGAGCGCTGGATGTGTGCTTATGTTCGCGGCGATAATACTTGCACAGCTGTCGTCAAAAAATAAGTAAAACATGAAGTGTGGGTATGGAAAACATAAATCAAGAAAAATACCCACAGCCAAGCCCCAAAGCTATAAAAAATAGACTGTCATGGGTATGGAGAGCATAAGACAGGAAAAATACCCACAGCCAAGCAAAAAAGATAATAGAGAAAAGAAAGCAGATAAAAAAGAAAACGCGCCATATTGTAATTTAACTTACAATATGGCGCGTTTTCAACTACATATACCTCAGCTATCTTGATATCTCAACTATCTCAGCTATCTCAACATTACACACTATTGTTTTAGTGTAGTTTGCCTTTTAAGAAGGCTCTTAACTCCAACCTACTTATCAAGATTCTTCTGCGCAGTCGACAGCATAAGCTTGATTCTGTTGAGCTGGTTAACCTCGCTGGCACCCGGGTCATAGTCTACGGCGATTATGTTGGCATCCGGATAAGCGGCGCGCAGCTCTTTTATGACACCCTTACCTACGATATGGTTAGGCAGGCATGCGAAAGGCTGGCAGCAGACGATGTTCTTAGCTCCGTGGTGAATAAGCTCAATCATTTCGGCCGTGAGAAGCCAGCCCTCACCTGTCTGGTTTCCGAGTGAAACGAGTGGGGCAGCCAGCTTAGTCATCTCCTTGATGTCCGTCGGAGCATCGAAGCGCTTGCTCTGCGCAAGTGCCTTGTTGGACGGACCGCGGAACATATTGATTGCCTTTATTACAGCGTTGCTTATGTGCATTGACTTCCTGCTTGCACCGAGGTTGTCTGCCTTGAAGTTCGCGTTCTCAGCGCAGTAGAGCATGAAGCCCATGAAATCAGGAACTACAGCCTCAGCGCCTTCCTTCTCAAGGAGGTCAACGAGGTAGTTGTTGGCAGCAGGCAGGAACTTGACAAGAATCTCACCGACTATTCCGACGCGTGGCTTCTTGATGTCAAGAAGAGGAATCTCATCGAATTCCTTTATAATCTGCCTGATGTTGCGGTTGAAATCCTTCATATATACCTTTGGCTGCGTGAGCTGCTCTATGATAATCTTCTTCCACTTCTCATGGAGTGCATTGACCGAGCCGGGAACTGCCTCATAAGGACGTGTGCGGTACACAACATTCATAAATATATCACCGTACTGGATTGCCATCGCTGCCTTCTTAATCATAGGAAGCGAGTAGGTGAAGCCTGAGTTGCTCTCAAGTCCCTGCACGCTCAGCGATATAACCGGAATATCAGGGTAGCCTGCCTTTATGAGGGCACGGCGGATAAATCCGATATAGTTCGACGCACGGCAGCCACCACCTGTCTGTGTGATGACAAGAGCTGTCTTTGTGAGGTCATATCTGCCTGAGAGCACTGCCTCCATCATCTGTCCAACCACGATAAGAGAAGGGTAGCAGGCATCATTGTTGACATACTTAAGACCTGTATCGACTGCAGACTTGCTCACATTCTTCAGTACTTCGACATTGTAGCCGCAGGAATTGAGAGCAGGCTCAATGAGGTCGAAGTGTATAGGTGACATCTGCGGACAGAGAATAGTGTAATTGCTGTCGCGCATTTCCTTGGTAAATTCTTTTCTGTGGTAAGCACTGGATACGATGCTGCGCTTGTAGTTGTTGTGCTCACGGACCTTTATGGCGGAGATGAGTGAACGGATACGGATTCTTGCGGCACCGAGGTTGTTTACCTCATCTATCTTTAATACGGTGTAAATCTTTCCTGCTGAGGAGAGTATATCATTCACCTGGTCGGTTGTGACGGCGTCAAGTCCGCAGCCGAAGGAGTTGAGCTGTATCATGTCAATGTTGTCCTTGTCGCGGATGAAGCTTGCTGCGGCGTACAGTCGTGAATGGTACATCCACTGATCCATTACGATGAGAGGACGCTCAACCTTTCCGAGGTGTGATATAGAATCCTCTGTGAGAACAGCTATTCCATAGCTGTTGATAAGCTCAGGGATACCATGGTTAATCTCAGGGTCGATATGGTATGGACGGCCTGCGAGAACTATAGCGTGTCTTCCTGTCTCCTCAAGGTATTTGAGGGTTTCCTCACCCTTCTTCATAATATCGCGGCGGCATTCTGCTAATTCATCCCATGCGGCCTGGCATGCGGCGGTAACATCCCTGGAGGAGATGTTGAACTGACCTCCGATTTCCTTGGAGAGACGCTTTGCAAGAACCTTCTCGTCCTCAAATGAGAGGAAAGGATTCATAAAAAGTATATTCTCTGTCACAAGCTCTTCTACGTTGTTCTTGATGTTCTCAGCGTAGGAGGTTACGATAGGGCAGTTGTAGTGGTTGTTAGTGTTCTCTATTTCCCTGCGCTCATAAGGTATGCAAGGATAGAAGATAAATTTTATTCCCTGCTTGATAAGCCATGTCACATGACCATGTGCGAGCTTGGCAGGATAACACTCAGACTCACTAGGGATGGATTCAATTCCCAGCTCATATATCTTACGGCTTGACTCAGGCGAGAGGACAACGCGGAAGCCGAGCTTTGTAAAGAATGTGAACCAGAATGGATAGTTCTCGTACATATTGAGTACACGCGGGATACCTACAACACCGCGTGGTGCATCTGTTATCTCAAGAGGTTCATAAGAGAAAAGACGCTTGTTCTTGTACTCAAAAAGATTTGGCACATGGTCTTTATTCTTTTCCTTGCCGATACCACGTTCGCAGCGGTTTCCGGATATGAACTGTCTTCCGCCGGAGAAACGGTTGATTGTGAGGAGACAGCTGTTGGTACAGCCCTTGCAGCGTGCCATTCTTGTCTCGTATGTAAGCTCATTGATTTTCTCAATAGAAAGCATAGTGGTATCCTGACCTTCGTAGCGCTCTCTTGCTACAAGGGCGGCACCGAAGGCACCCATGATTCCTGCAATATCAGGACGTATAACCTCTACACCTGTAATTTTTTCAAGGCTTCTAAGGACAGCGTCATTGTAGAAGGTACCACCCTGGACAACAATCTGGTGGCCTAAATCCTTAGGGTCTGAAATCTTGATAACCTTGTAAAGCGCGTTCTTGATAACAGAGTAGGCAAGTCCGGCAGATATATCCGCCACGCTTGCACCCTCCTTCTGCGCCTGCTTAACCTTGGAGTTCATGAATACGGTACATCTTGTACCGAGGTCTATAGGGTGAGGCGCAAAGAGAGCCTCTTTTGCGAAATCCTCAACAGAGTAGTTCAGCGACTTTGCAAATGTCTCTATGAAAGAACCGCAGCCTGAGGAGCATGCCTCATTGAGCTGGACACTGTCAACGGTGTTATTTTTAATCTTGATACATTTCATATCCTGACCGCCTATATCGAGGATACAGTCAACCTCAGGGTCAAAAAATGCGGCGGCATAATAGTGGGATACAGTCTCAACCTCACCCTCATCGAGCATGAGTGCTGCCTTTATAAGTGCCTCACCGTAGCCTGTTGAACATGAGCGCACGATATGCGCATCGGCAGGAAGGATGGAATATATCTCCTTTATCGCCTTTATGGATGTCGCGAGAGGGCTTCCGTTGTTGCTGCTGTAGAAGGAGTAGAGAAGTGTTCCGTCCTCTGCTACCACTGCAGCCTTCGTTGTGGTAGAGCCGGCATCTATTCCGAGATAGCAGTTGCCGGAGTAGCTCTCAAGACTGCCCTTGATAACGCGGTGGCTGTCATGGCGTGCGCGGAATTCCTTGTAGGCATCCTGCGTGGCGAACAGAGGCTCCATACGCTCTACCTCAAAGTCCATCTTAATCTTATTGTGAAGCTTGGTGATGAGAGCGTCAATATCAATGGCAATCTCATCTTTGGCGGTCATTGCCGAACCTACAGCCGCAAAAAGATGTGAGTGCTCAGGTGCAATGATGTTCTCAGGACCAAGATTAAGCGTGCGGATAAAAGCATTCTTAAGCTCGGACAGGAAGTGAAGAGGTCCGCCTAAGAAGGCAACATTTCCGCGGATAGGCTTACCGCAGGCAAGTCCGCTTATGGTCTGGTTTACAACGGCCTGAAAAATGGAAGCGGATAAGTCCTCCTTGGTTGCTCCTTCATTGATGAGAGGCTGTATATCGGACTTTGCAAATACTCCGCATCGGGCAGCTATAGGGTATATTGCCTGATAATTTTTGGCATACTCATTAAGACCGGTTGCATCGGTCTGCAAAAGGGTAGCCATCTGGTCGATGAATGAGCCTGTACCACCGGCACAGATACCGTTCATACGCTGGTCGATACCGTTGGTAAAATAGATTATCTTGGCATCCTCGCCGCCAAGCTCTATGGCAACATCTGTCTGGGGAGCGTAGTCGCTTAGCGCTGTTGATACGGCTACGACCTCCTGGGTAAACGGAACCTCAAGGTGGCTTGCAAGTGTAAGACCACCGGAACCGGTTATGACAGGGTGTACGCTTATTGCGCCAAGCTTATCCTTAGCCTTGACAAGAAGACCTGCAAGAGTCTCCTGGATATTGGCGAAATGTCTTTCGTAATCTGAAAACAATATATTGTTAGCTTTATCAATAATTGCTATTTTGACTGTAGTGGAACCAATGTCAATTCCAAGTCTGTATTCGGATGTCATCATGAGAATACATCTCCTTTATCTATAAATAATAAGAAAGGTTACAAAACCCAAGTATGTTACATTATATTATAATTTTTTTCAAATATCAATAGCAACCGTCATTGACAAAATATTAAAAAAAAATTATACTAAAAATTGATTTGTTTATAAAAATATGTCCAAAACAATAGATATCAGGCTATTGGGAATAGAGGTAGTCCGTATGTATAAGATATTTTTAAGTTCGGAGCATCACGGAACGGTGCGAAGAAATGAGATAGAGCCGGGATGCTGGATTGCCATGACGGCACCGAGTGCTGATGAGCTGCAGACGGTTGCGTCAGAGTGCAGCATACAGCTTGAAGACCTTAGGGCGGCACTCGATGACGAGGAGCGCTCACGTATACAGGTCGAGGATGATTATACACTTATAGTTGTTGATATTCCTGTCATTGAAGAGAGAAACGGCAAGGACTGGTACGGAACAATACCTCTTGGTATTGCTGTAACTGACAGCCAGATAATAACTATCTGCCTTGAAGATACCCCTGTTCTTAACAACTTTATGGATGGAAGGGTGAGGGAATTCTATACCTACAAGAAGACAAGATTCATCCTTCAGATTCTGTACAGAAATGCAACGCTTTTCCTCAATTATCTCAGAAATATAGATAAGAGAAGCGAACTGCTTGAGAAGAAGCTTCGTGAAGACCAGAAGAATAAGGAGCTGTTAGAGCTTCAGGAACTGGAAAAGTCACTCGTGTATTTCACAACGTCCCTCAAGGGCAATGAGCTTGTGCTTGAGAAACTTTTCCGGATAGATAAGATTAAGAAATATCCTGAGGATGAGGATCTGCTTGAGGATGTCATTGTCGAGAACAAGCAGGCGATTGAGATGGCCAGTATATACAGCGGCATTTTAAGCGGAAGCATGGATGCTTTTGCTTCAATTATTTCCAATAACCTGAATCAGTCGATGAAGTTTCTTGCCACAGTTACGATAGTACTTTCTATCCCGACTATGGTGGCGAGCTTTTACGGAATGAATGTGTCTACATCAGGAATGCCGTTTGCAGACAGCCCGTTTGGCTTCCTGATAGTCATAGGATTTTCCATAATCCTGTCATTTATTGTGTCGATTATCTTCTGGAAGAAGGATTTGTTTTAGAAGCTGATGGCTGTCAGGCTTATGTTTCGGGATTGTAGGGATGCCTGTTTGAATATGAGGGAAAAATAATTATTGAGAAAAGGAAAGAGAAAGAGTGAATAATTTTTTAGCAAAACTTGAAAAGAAATATGGAAGATATGCGATAAAGAATCTTATTATTTATGTGCTGGCAGCTTATGGAATCGGCTATGTGCTTTTGCTTACGGCTCCGGCTGCATACAGCTATCTGGAGCTTAATCCCGCACTTGTTATGAAGGGGCAGGTGTGGAGACTTATAACGTGGGTATGTACGGTTCCCGAGAGCTTTTCCTTCTTTATATTGTTTATGTTTATGTTCCAGTATTTTATAGGTTCTTCGCTTGAGAAATATTGGGGAAGTTTCCGCTATAACTGCTATGTCTTTTCCGGTATATTTTTTATGACAATCAGTACAATGATAGTCTACTGGATTACAGGAATCAGCATGAGCCCGAGCACGTACTATATCAATATGGCATCATTTCTTGCATTTGCAGTATGCTTTCCTGATGTCCAGGTGTACTTTATGATGGTTATTCCTATTAAGATTAAGTGGCTTGCGATTATAGATGTGATTTATATGGGTTATGAATTTATTGCTGTCGGAAAATACAAGAGCCTTTATTCCGCTGCCTATGGCGCGGCCGGAGTCCAGTATGCGTCACAGCTTATATGGGCTACGAGAGTAAGTATTATTGTATCCGTACTTAATTTTATCCTGTTCTATTTCGGAACAAGAAATATGAAAAGATTCGCCCCTAAGGAAATGCACCGCAGGTATGTCTACAAGAAAAACGTCAAGGCAGCGGCAGCCCCTAACGGAACTAAGCATAAGTGTGCTATCTGCGGAAGAACTGAGAAGGATGGGGATAATCTTGTTTTTCGTTACTGCTCTAAGTGTAACGGTAACTATGAATTCTGTCAGGAGCATCTGTACACGCACAAGCATTTTGAGTAATTCAATAAGGAAGCGGAATTGATATGAAAAAGGCATTGATTATAGGTGCGGGTGGTTTTGTCGGGAGTTATCTGGCGGGCTGCCTGCAAAATGAATTTGGCATGGAAGTATATGCAACCAAGCTTCCCGGTACACAGACACAGGATGAATTGCTGTTTCTTGGGGAGAGGATTTATGAACTGGATATTCTGAATAAGAATGACATAGTTGAACTGCTGTTCGCGGTCAGACCGGACTATATATATCATCTGGCTGCACAGAGCTCGGTGAGTGTGGCGTGGAAGGAGCCTGCGCTCACTATAGATGTGAATATCAAGGGAAGTGTGAACCTGATGGATGCAGTCAGGGAGCTGTACTATAAGCCGCGGGTGCTTTTGATTGGCTCCGGCGAGGAATACGGACATATTCTGGAGAATGAGACACCGATAAGCGAGGCTACCATGCTGCGTCCGGGAAATATATATGCAGCCACGAAGGTGTGCCAGAATATGATTGGAACCATATACTCTAAGGCTTATGATATGGAGATTATGCTTGTGAGGGCATTCAATCATGTCGGCCCCGGACAGTCACCGATATTTGTGGTGTCGGATTTCTGTAAGCAGGTTGCGGAGATTGAGAACGGGTTAAGGGAACCGGTTATGTATGTGGGAAATCTTGCGGCGAGAAGAGATTTTACGGATGTAAGGGATGTCGTGAGAGCTTATGGACTGCTTTCGCTTAAAGGCAGGGCAGGCGAGACTTACAATGTCGGCAGTGGAAATGCTGTGGAGATAAGAGCAATGCTTGACATGATAATAGGAATGTCGAGCGCTGATATAGAGGTAAAGGTTGACCAGAATAAGATAAGACCGGTTGATGTCCCGGTTATAGAGGCGGATATCACCAAGATAAATGAACAGACGGGATGGAAGCCGGATATTCCATTGAATCAGACCATAAAGGAAATACTTGATTACTGGCGTGAGAGGACAGGGGGTGAAAAGCTTGAGTGAGGAAGCATTATTTGATACCAATGAGATGACAAGTTCAAAAAGATACCTTCACACTCCGAGTGAATTTGCAAGAAAGAAGCTTATATATGTACAGGAGACCGGAAAGCTTAAAAGCATCAAGCCTCATGTAAGCAGCAGAAGCAACCTGGAATCCTATCTTTTTATGGTTGTTATGTCAGGAAACGGAAGAGTGTCATTTGATGGGAAGGATTACAGTGTAAAGGCCGGGGACTGTGCTTTTATTGACTGCCGCAGAAGCTATGAGCATTGCAGCGGAGATGATTCACAGTGGGAGCTTATGTGGGTTCACATGGATGGGGCACTGCTTAGGGATTATTATGGAATATTCCTTGAAAAAAATGGAGGTTCGCCTGTCTTTAAGGCAGCAGATATAAAGAAATACAGTGGCATTATTGATGAGGTTATGTCTAATCAGGATGAGAAGGACATTACAAGTGAGTATGTAAGCCATAATCTGCTCACTAATCTTGTCACAACCATGCTTGTTGAGATTATCAACGAGGACAATAAGAAGCTCAATCCGGATATACTCAACAGTATCCGCGAATCTGTAAATGCCAGGTTCAAGGAGGAGGATCTGCTTGAGAGCGTGTGCGGTGAATACGGCATGGATGAGATAGCCATAAACAGGCAGTTCAAGGACAAGTACGGAATTGACCTGTGCGACTATATTCTCAACAGAAGATTTAACTGTGCCAAGGAGCTTTTAAGATTTTCGGTAAAGCCGGTGAAGGAGATAGTGGTTGAATCAGGTATAATGAACACGGATTTGTTCAGACACCTTTTTATCGAAAATGAGGGCATGACTGCCGAGGAATATAGGAAAAAGTGGGCACAGTGGAACAGAGGATAAAAAAGTGCTTGCATTCTATAGAATAGTGTGATATAGTATTAACTGATTTATGATACATGTTGACTGGCAAGAGTGGGTGTGAACCCACTCTTTCGTTTTACTTTAGGGTTTTCTATTTTATGGGAAGCCCCAGGTGGATGTGTTTTAACAGGAAAGGACATTATGGCAAGAAGAGAGGAATATGAGGCGAGGGCCGAGGCAATGATTACTCCTATAATAGAGGCTAATCATTTTGAACTGGTTGATGTTGAGTATGTGAAGGAAGGCAGCAGCTGGTACCTTAGAGCTTATATTGACAAGGAGGGCGGAATCACGGTGGATGACTGCGAGCTTGTGAGCAGGGCATTTTCCGATTTACTTGATAAGGAAGATTTCATTGATGATGCGTACATTCTTGAGGTCAGCTCACCGGGACTTTTAAGACCGCTCAGGAAGGATAAGGATTTTAAGCGGAATATTGGCAATGAGGTTGAGTTAAGACTCTACAAGGCGGTCAACAAGGTGAAGGAGGACCGCGGTATTCTTACAGCATTTGATGACAGTACGGTTACAATAGAGCATGAGGATGGCACAACAGCTGTCTACGAAAGGGCAGCACTTGCACTCATAAGACTTGCATTCGATTTTTAAAAACATACAGTCTATAAGATTTAAGATGTGAAACATCAATTTTATATGGGCAGGAAGCGGAGCGGATTGCGTATATCATTGACATTACAGCGATAATATGGTCAGAAATGGAGGATATGATGAACAAGGAATTAATTGAAGCACTTAATGCGCTTGAGAAGGAGAAGGAGATAAGCAAGGAGAAGTTACTTTCGGCGATAGAGACTTCACTTCTTACAGCTTGCAAGAATCACTTTGGAAAGGCAGATAATTTTAAGGTGACAATCAACAGGGAGACAGGTGATTTCAAGGTTATCGCCGAGAAAGAGGTTGTCGATGATGTGACAGATGACACAACACAGATAAGCCTTGCAGATGCTAAGATGATTAACGCTAAGTATGACATCGGAGATATGGTAAATATTGAGGTTAAGTCGAAGGATTTCGGACGTATTGCAATACAGGTTGCAAAGAATGTCATTCTCCAGACCATCCGTGAGGAGGAGAGGAATGTTCTTTTTGACCAGTACAGCAGCAAGGAAAAGGAAGTTGTGACAGGTGTTGTGCAGCGCTATGTCGGGAAGAATGTTATCATCAATCTCGGCAAGGTTGATGCAACACTCAACGAGAGCGAGATGGTGAGGGGTGAGACCTTTAAGCCTAATGACCGTGTCAAGGTATATGTACTTGAGGTAAAGAACGGAAACAAGGGACCTAAGATTTTAGTTTCAAGAACACATCCGGAGCTTGTGAAGAGACTCTTCGAGGCTGAGGTTGCTGAGGTTCGTGATGGAACAGTCGAGATTATGAATGTGGCAAGAGAGGCAGGCTCAAGAACTAAGATAGCAGTATGGTCAAGTAATCCTGATGTAGATCCTGTAGGAGCTTGTGTAGGTATCAACGGAGCAAGAGTTAACGCCGTTGTTGAGGAGCTTGGCGGTGAGAAGATTGATATTGTCGCATGGAATGAGAATGCGGCATATCTGATTGAGAATGCGTTAAGCCCGGCTAAGGTTGTATCTGTTATCGCAGATGATGAGGCTAAGACGGCAAGAGTTGTTGTTCCTGATTACCAGCTTTCACTTGCAATCGGCAAGGAAGGACAGAACGCAAGACTTGCAGCTAAGCTTACAGGCTTTAAGATTGATATAAAGAGTGAGTCACAGATGAAGGAGCTTGGTGAAGATTACATGAATCCTTATAACGATGAGTACGAGGAGGATGAATATTCACAGGATGATAACTATGAGGATGAGGCTTCCGGGACAGAGGAGCAGTAATCCCCACAGTATTAGTATTTTATTGATAGAAAGCGTGATGTTATGGCTGTAACCAGAAAAATACCACAAAGGCAGTGTCTGGGCTGTGGTGAAATGAAAGACAAGAAGTCCATGCTCAGGGTAATAAAGACACAGGAGGGAGAGATTCTTCTTGATGCGACCGGTCGAAAGAACGGAAGAGGTGCATATATCTGCGCAGATATGAATTGTCTTAACAAAGCAATCAAATCGAAGGGCTTGGAACGCTCACTTAAGTGCCAGATACCTTCCGATGTATATGAAGCACTTAAAAAGGAGTTAGAGAAAATTGAATCAAGATAGAATACTTTCAATGATAGGTCTTGCCACCAGAGCAGGAGCGGTTACAAGTGGTGAGTTTTCTGTGGATAAGGCCATAAAGGCAGGAAAAGCCCGCCTTGTTATCATAGCAGATGACGCCTCGGACAGGACGAAGAAGGGATTTAAGGATTCCTGTTCATTCTATGGAGTTCCGCTTGTGATATATAAAGACAAGGAGACTCTCGGACATTCAATGGGAAAGCAGTTTAGGGCGTCACTGGCAATTCTCGATACGGGATTTGCTGATTCGCTGTTAAAGAAATGCAGGGAATTATCGGATTCCCAGGTCGAAATAATTGAAGGAGGTAATGCTGATGCCTAAAATGAGAATATATGAATTATCGAAAGAATTGAATTTAAAAAATAGTGATATAGTAGAGTATTTACAGAGCAAAAATGTAGATGTCAAGAGTCATTCGAGCAGCATTGATGATAATGCAATCGACATGGTTAAAAAGCATTTTGGAAAGGGTACAACAGTGCAGAATACAGAGGCACCTAAGGAGATAAAGGAACAGCCTGCAAGAAATGAGCAGGCAGCAAAGCAGGAGGCTGTTGCTACAGCACCTCAGACGAAAAATGAGCAGGTAAAGAATGAGCAGAAGCCTGCCGAAAAGAAATCACATATTACCGCTGTATATAATCCTCATAACAGCGACCGCAAGGATATACGTGATAATCGCAGACAGGATAATGGCGCAAACAGAGATAATGGCTTCAGACGTGACGGAAACCGTTCTGATGGAAACAGAGACGGAAACAGAGACGGAAGCAGGGACAACGGCTTCAGGCGTGACGGAAACCGCCCTGATGGAAACAGAGACGGAAACAGGGATAACGGCTTCAGACGTGACGGAAACCGCCCTGATGGAAACAG
>OGFI01000475.1_pt1 | contig 32054 bp, 35 predicted proteins | sample 1570901 | NCBI WGS metagenome assembly OGFI01 (sample SAMEA2582018, study PRJEB24529) | metagenome | biome: Human gut stool | place: China | collected 2011 | reverse complement strand
AACGAAAAAGAAATAAAATATTAGAACAACTAAGTTTATTAAATGGACAATACAAAATGGTATTAATAGAACATTATATAAAGGGAAAAAATTTAGTCACAATCGCGGCAGAAAAAAATTATCACTATGATTATATAAGACATGTAAATGGTATTGCGCTAAATAAATTTGATGAATTAGATATCTGCAAAATAGCTATTAAAAAGAAAAAAATAAAGAAGCGGAAAATAAAAAAAAACAAAATAAGCACAAAAAAGCACTGCAAAGCACATAGAAATTATGTTATAAATATAATTGCATATATAATAAATAATATATGTATCTAAAACATGTGGTTTAAAGAGCACCTTAACAGGTGTTCTTTATTTTATATTGTAAAACAATAAATGGTATACAATTTGTTTTATATAGATAATCAAAAGCAAAGGAGATGATAGCATCATGGCAAATGAAGAAAATTTAAAGCCTTTTAACACACTTGCAGAGAACATGCAGAGAGAAATACGTTCCAAGCGGAGGTAAAGCTAGAGCCAAAAAAGTAAAAGATCAAAAAAAATTTAATGATTTATTTAAAAACTTTTTAGCTCAACCTGTAAAGCAAAAAGACCTAATTGAAGCAATAAATGCATTAGGAATTGACAATAAAGATGTGACTAACAAAATGGCTTTAGTAATATCTCTATGGCAATCTGCGTGTACTGGAAATGCAAAGGCTTTTGAAATAATTCAGAACACAATAGGTGAAAAACCACAAGATACTGTTAATCTTAATGTTAATAAAAAGTTAGAGGACTTTCTTAAATGACATTAACAATATCAAATTTAATAAAAAAAAGAAAGGAATTATGGGATGAAAACAAAAACATTGAGATTGATAATGAATATAGAGAGGCAGTTGCACAGGAATTAATAACGAATAGTAAATTATTAGAGGAATTACAAGAACATCCAGAATCCCTCATTGAGCTAATGTTTATAGTTGTAGACAAAGAACAAAATACTATGCCATTTTTTTTAAATGAAGTACAGCAGACTTTTATAAAAATATTAAATAAAGCAATAGATGATTATAACCATAATGTTATAACAGATATATCCATTCTAGTGCTAAAAGGGCGTCAGCAAGGATTTACAACTTTAATAACAGCAATACAACTTAGCTATGATTTATTAACACATAATTTTCAGGGATTAACACTTAGTGATAAAGCAGACAATACAGAAACAATCTTTCAAAACAAAGCAAAGTTTCCATATAATGCATTACCAGACATTATAAAACCAACAGAAAAATTAAATAATAGAAAACAGTTGCTATTTTCTAAATTAAATTCGAGTTGGTCCGTAGATACAGCAACAGAGCAAGTGGGAAGAAGTAAAACAATAAATTTCTTTCATGGATCTGAATGTGCATTCTGGAAATGTGGTATTAGTCCGATACAAGCTGGACTTGGAGAGGCTTTTACCAAAAATTGTATAAAGATTTATGAAAGTACAGCAAACGGATACAACGATTATGAAAAAATGTGGTCAAGTGGTAATCACATAAATTGTTTTTTCGAATGGTGGCTAACAAAGGAATATAGAACAAAATTTGAAAATGAAGAAATACATAAGGAATTTTTGCACAAAATAGAGACAAAAAAAGAATGGATTTTTGAGAGATTAAGATGGCTCAAAAATGAGATTAAATTAGAAGATGAACAATTATATTGGTACTATAAAAAATATCAAAAATATATTGATAAGGATTTAATAAAACAAGAATATCCCTGCACACCAAAAGAAGCATTTTTACTTTCTGGAAAAAATGTTTTTGATACAGAAGTTATTATTAAAAGAATTGCGGAGCTTGAGTTAAAAATCAAGTTAGGTTACAAGACACCGTTAAAAATTGGTAAATTCATTTATGATTATGATGGAAATAAAATAAGTAACATACGATGGTTAAATACACGAGATGGATTTATAAAGATATATCAGTTACCAAATACACCAGAAGTAACTAAGTACTGTGTAGGAGGTGATACTGCTGGAGAAGGCTCAGACTATTTTATTGGACAGGTTTTAAATGCAAAAACTGGAAAGCAGGTGGCAACTTTAAGAAAACAATTCGATGCAGATGAATATACAAGACAGATGTATTGTTTAGGTAAATATTATAAAAATGCTATGCTAGCGATTGAGTCAAACTTTGATAGTTTTCCAATAAGGGAATTGCAAAGATTAAAATATAAAAATATGTATGTGTCCGAAAAAATAGATACATACACAAAAAAAGTTGAACAAAGATATGGTTTTAGAACAACAAGTATAACAAGACCAACGATTTTGTCAAAGTTAATAGAAGTAGTAAGAACAAATTGTGAGCTAATCGATGATTTAGATACTTTAAATGAGCTATTAACAATAATAAGAAATGAAAAGGGAAGAATAGAAGCACCAGAAGGAGGACATGACGATTTAATGATGGCTTTAGCAATAGCATGGGAATGTAGAAATCAAGTTATATTTAGGAAGAAGGTTATAAATCAGTATCCAGAGTTTAATTTTAAGAATGAAAAAGGACCAAACTACGATTGGGGCGAAAAAGATTATATAGTATAAGGAGGTTTTATAATGAAAAAAAGAACAAGAAGAGCAAAGTATGAAAATTATTATTATGAATTAAGAAAGTTAGGAGTATTAACAGAAGTTAAAGAGCAAGAAAATAATGGCATTGAAAAAGATAAGAAGACAGAGAATATGATAAAAAAAGAGCTTATAGAGCTATTAAAAAGAAGTGGTATAGAAGCAACAGAAAAATTAAAGAAAGATGAGCTAATAGAATTATATAGAAATAATGTTGAAAATTCTAACGAAGAGAAGGTTGTTGATGAAAATGTTAATGAAGGTGAAAAAGAAGATAATATAGAAGTTAAAGAGCAAGAAAATAATGGCATTGAAAAAGATGATAGCATTGAAGGAATCGTTGAAACTTTAGATATAGATGAGGAGGAATAGTAGAAATGGAATGTTTTATTGTGTTGTTAGTGGGGATATTTATGATACTTGCGTTTTTGTTAGGTGTAAATGTAACACAGAAAATTCAAAAAAATGAAGAAGTTAAGATTCCTAATCCGATTAGTTCTATTAGGGATTCAATAAGAGATGATAAAAGAAGGAAAAAAATTGAAGAAATAGAGCGTGAATATCAAACGAATTTAGAAAACATTGATAATTATGTTGGAGATGGAACTAACCAAAAAGATTTTTTTTAGAAGGGAGTTGTAACAATTGGATATTGAAGAAATAAAGGAAACCGATATATGGCAACTTTTTGAAAAGAGCAGAAACTACTGTAGGACATTAAATATGTTTTCTGATGTAGATAAATTCCACAGATTTTATAATGGAGACCAATGGGAGGGGTTAATAATAAAAGGTGTTCAACCAGTACAGGAAAATTTTATAAAAACTATTGTTAAATTTAAAGTATCAAATATAAATGCAAATTTGTGGGCTGCCAATTTTTCATCTCAAAATTTTGAAAATGAAAAGTTTAGAGAAACAGCAGAAAATACATGTGAAATGTTAAATAAAAAGGTAGCTAAAGTTTGGGAGAAAGACAGTATGGATTCAAAAATAAGACGTTTCTCAAATGATGCGGCGATTACAAGTGAAGGGGTGGCATATGTTAATTACGATAGAGAAAATCAATTACCAAAAACTGAGAGAATAGCAAAAACTGATATATTTTATGGAAATGAAAATGATGAGGAAATACAAGAACAGCCATATATACTAATAAAAAAACGACTTCCAGTAAGTAATGCACAAGAGCAAGCAAAAGCAAATGGGGTATCAGAGGAAAAACTACAATATATAGTGGGCGATAAAGATACATTTGATAATCCTGGAGATTCATCAAAACAGGAAAAAGATGATATGTGTACTGTAATTACAAAAATGTACAAAAAAAATGGTAAGGTATATTTTAGTCAAGCTACTAAATATGTTGAACTTCGAAGAGATAAGAATTCTGGATTAAGTCTATATCCTGTTGCACATTTTCCATGGGAACACAAAGAAGGAAGTGCACGAGGGCAAGGAGAGGTTGAATTTTTAATACCAAATCAAATTGAGGTTAATAAAACGATTATGCGTAGATTAGTAACCGTAAAACATACAGCATATCCAACAAAGGCAGTAAATATCGATTTAATTGAGAATCCGGAGGAAATAGAAAAAGTAGGAGGACTAATCAAAGTAAGTGGAGGAGTAGGTACAAATGATGTATCTAAAGCTTTTGCTAATATACAACCAGCTCAAATGTCACCAGATGTTGAAAAAGTACAAAATGAATTAATCACAGTGACGAGAGAACTAAATGGGGCAAGTGAATTTGCAACGGGAGGTGTAGATCCGACAAAAACATCTGGAAGAGCAATTTTAGCTGTACAGCAGGCACAACAACAACCACTGGTAGAGCAATTATCAGGACTAAAGAAATTTTTAGAAGATTTGGTAAGAATATATTTGGATATGTTTATTACATATAGCAAAGATGGACTAAAGCTTGAAAATGCAGTATCAGCAGATGATGGAACAGAAAAAATTGAAATTGTAAATGTCCCACAGACGGTTTTGAATCAGCTTGAGGCTACTGTTAAAATAGATATTACTCCGAAAGGTGCATTTGATAAATTTGCACAGGAAGAATCCATTGAAAACCTGTTAACAAATGGTTATTTTAATATACAAAGATTGTCAGAGCTAAAAATTTTATGTGAAGTATTACCAGATGATGCAGTGATGCCAAAAATGCAACTTGAAAAAGTAGTTAAATTAATGGAAGAGGAGCAAAGGAAAATTGCAATGATAGATAATGCAGCACAACTTATGAAACAAAATGCAGATCAATTTTTAAATAGTGATGCAGATGTACAAGCAGACCAAATAAATAATGCTGTTAAAAATCAAGGAGGAATGTAGAAATGGGATATAAAGAAGAGCTAAAAAAACTTGAGAATAGTCAAACATATGGAAATGTAAAAAATTATGAACTTGAAAATGGACTGGCAGAAAGAATATTATCCGATAATTATTATAATCAAAATAAGAAATGGAATGTCGAGTATGCGAAGGAAATTATGAAGAATAAAGAAAATAAAAGTAACAATTAACATTTGTAAGTTAGATGTTTATACATTTAAGACTTAAGCTCTCCAAGCATTGATGAGGATAAAAGCTATGGATATAGTCAAGCAATGACTTTAAAAATAGGAGGTATTTTATATGTTTATTAATAACGAAAATGTAGCAACAGAAGTTGATGAAAATGTTGATGAACTAGCAACAGAAGAATTAGTTGATGGAGGTAGTACACCCATAGAGGAGCAAATTGATAATAACTCAGCTGAAAACAATAAAAATGAACTAAGTAATAAAGAAGAGGAAATAATCGATGAGCAACCTAAAATGTACACAGAAAAAGATGTTCAAAAAATGATTAATGCTAAAGTTGATGAAATTTTACCACGTAAAATAGAACGACAAAAGGCAAAGATTGAAAGAGCATATCAAGAGAAATATTCTAAAGCTGAGCAAATGCTCAAATTCGGATTTAATGCGGAAAACTTGGAAGAGGCAACAGAAAAAATGCAAAGTTTTTTTGAAAGCAAAGGTTACAAAATTCCAAATCAACAACAACCTAATCTATCAGAAGAAGATTTAGATTATCTAGCTGAGAAAGAAGCTAATAAAATAATAGACTATGGATTCGATGAGATTGTTGAAGAGACTGATAGATTAAGTCAAAAGGGTGTCGAGGGAATGACACAACGTGAAAAGAAGATATTTATGAAATTAGCCCAGAAGAGGCAACAGTTAGAATCCGAAAAAGAACTGGCATCTCTTGGAATTAATTCAGATGCTTTAAAGGATAAAGATTATCAAGAGTTTTCTAAATACCTTGATAAATCGATGTCAGAAAAGGATAAGTATCTTACTTATTTAAAATATAAACCACAGGTTGAAGGCGAAATTGAACAAATAGGAAGTATGAAAACAAACGCTCAACCTAAGACTAAATATAAAGATATATATACACCACAAGAAGTTCAACAATTGTCGGAAAAAGATTTAGATGACCCACAAATTATGGCAGCTGTCGAGCGCAGTATGGCAGAGTGGTATAAAAATAGAGAGCAATAGAATTCAGACTTCCTATATTATAGGAGGTTATAATTATGAGTATAAATAATTTTCAACAAACAGTATGGAGTAAGAAAATTCAAAAATCATTAGATGCTAACACATCATTAAAAAATCACTGCGATTTTGAATATGAAAAAGACCGTAAAAATGCTAAGGAAGTAAAAATATTAGGAGTTGTTAGACCAGCAATTAGAACTTATGTACCAGGAACAAAGCTAACAAGAGAAGCTGGTACAGATAGTTCACAAATCTTAAAATTAGATCAATATAGATATTTCGACTTTGAGATAGAAGATATTGATAAAGCACAATCTGTGCCAGGGTTAATTGAGGCACTTACACAAGAAGCAACAGCAGGACTATCAGAAGAAGGTGATATATATGTTGGAAAACTAGTAGCAACAGAAGTTACAAATTCAGATACAAAAATATCTGTTGCTACACCTACAGATATTTCTACTGTATCTGATGGAGGTATTGCATTAATTGAAACAGGATTTAAAAATTTATATGAAAATAAATGTAAGGTTTCTGATATGTATTATTTAGAAGTTAATCCAAAATGGTACACAATCCTAAGACCTGAAATAATCGAATTAGACACAAACAATAGTGATTTAATAAAAAAAGGTTTCGTTGGAAAATACGGAAACGCACTAATTTCAATCGAAAATCTATTACAAAAAGCAACTGTTAGCGGAAAGGAATGTACTATTTGTATGTTAAGAACATCAAAAGCCATTGCTTTCTGTGGACAAATTGATAAAGTAGAAGCATATAGACCACAAGATGCATTTCAAGATGCATTAAAAGGATTGTATGTGTTTGGGGCTAAAATTGTTAGACCAGAACAAATACATGCATTCCCAATATATTAATAAAGGAGGGCTGTTGCCCTCTTATATATTGCTGTTTAGCCAAGTGGAAAGGCAAAAGATTAACAAATTTTTATCCCTAGTTCAATTCTAGGAACAGCAACCTAAATCGAAAGGAGAAATGCAATATGGAAAAGCCAGAATATTTTATTATTAGACCAAGTATAAAAACATTTGGAGGTATTATAGTACATAAAGATACTGAATTCGAAACATATAACGATGACAAAACAATACATCAAATACTAAAAAAATGCAAACTAGTAACAATATGCAAGAAAAAAAGTGAGTATAATGGTATTAAATCAGAGGAAAGAAGCAAATTAGTTACAGAGGTTCCAGAGGGGACAATATTGATATGGGGAGAAGATACAGGATATATTATACCAAATTATGTAATGGTAAAGCCAAAAGAAGCCCTTAAAATGATTGATTCAATTAAAGATATTACAGAAGAAGTTGAAATAGCTAACAATAAAGTAGTAGAAAGAGGGGAATAATATGACTCTAGCAGAAATGAAGGAATCTGTTTATGCAATGATAGAAGAATATGATGAGAATTCAGAAACTTTTACGAATGATGATGACTTAGCTAATAAAATGAATTCTGTGATTAATCAGATAATGTTTGAATTAGCAAGAGTAAAAAAAATATCAAAATATAAATTAATGGAAGTTGAAAAAGATGAAATGATATCTTTAAAAGATATTGATGAAAACATATATCAATTACATAAAATAAAAGGTGTGGAGCATGAAATTATTGATGAAACTATAATATTTAACGAAAAGGGAATAGCTAAGGTTTTCTATTACAGTTATCCTCAAAAAATAGATGAAGATACAGATGATGATGATTATAAATTTGAATTATCTGATGATGTATTGAAATGTATGCCTTATGGTGTAGCTGGAGATTTGTTAAGCAGTGACGTAAGTAATCAATATGGAAATGTATATAAAACCAGATATCAAGAGCTAAAAAATCAACTTGATCCAAGATACTCATTAAGTAATATGAGAATAGTTGGTGGGATTGATTTTTAATAGGAGGTAAAGATGTCAACAATTTCAAGTGGAAGTTTAATAAGAAGAACATATTCTAATTTTAGAGGGGTAGACTTTGGAAATCGAAAAGATGAAATAGAACTAACAAGGTCTCCAGATGCATTGAATATGTGGAAAAATTACAAAAATAGTAAAGGAAGATGTGTTGAAAGTAGACCAGATGTAGAATTAGTAAAACAATATAAAGATACTGATACTATATTTGGTCATTTTTTTTATACATATGGTGGACAAAAACATACAATAGTACATATAAATAAAAGTTTATATGATAATGAGTTAGAAATTTACAGTAATATGTCAGAGCATAAAAGTCAATTTTTTATTTTTGAGGATAAGTTATATATTAAAGATGCAACTAATTATCTAGTTTTTAATGGATATGAGGTAAAAGAAGTGGAGGGGTATATACCAACAACTGTTACTGCAAAAAGTCCAACTGGAGATGGAAAAATATATCAGGATGCTAATTTACTTACAGGTATAAGAAAAAATATGTTTGTTGGTGATGGAAAAAGCACAGAATATCAACTTGATACTGAAAAGTTTGATGACGATTATACTGTTAGATGTTGGATAAATGACAATGAGATAACGGAATTTACAACTAGTCCTGAAAATGGCAAAATAATATTTAATACTGCACCTCCAGCCCCGAATACAGATGGACAGTCAAATGTTACTATTCAATTTAGAAAAACAATTGAAGGAGCAAGAGCAAAGATTGAAAATTGTACATTAATAGCACTTTTTGATAATAGAGTGTTCTTTAGTGGCAATCCTAATTATCCCAATAAATTATGGCATTGCTCTTTGTCAAATCCGACATACTGTAGTGATTTGGATTATTACGATGAAGGATTTGGTGATTCAGATATTAAAGCGCTGATTGTTGGGAACAATGCTTTATGGGTATTGAAAGCACCAAGTCAAACAAATACGACAATATTCTATTTAAATCCAACAACTGATGATGATTATGGGAAAGTTTATCCGACAACACATTCTAGTATATCAACAGGTTGTTTGTCTACAGGGGTCAACTTCTTTGATGATATTGTATTCCTAAGCGATAGAGGATTAGAAGGAATAAGTTCTGACATAACCACACAACAGGTTATTATGCATAGAAGTAGTTTTGTAGATAATAAGCTATTAAATGAAGATGATTATAAAAATGCAACTTTAGAAATTTGGGAAGGATATTTATTAATCATTGTAAAAAATCATGTATATTTAGCTGATAGTAGAGCTAAAACAACATATAACAGTCATATGGAGTATGAATGGTTTTATTGGGAATTTGAAGAAGAAATAATGAACACTTGTATAGACGATGGTGTTCTTTTTTTGAACACTAAAAATAAGATTTTTACTTTAACAAAGTCAAATAGTAATGTAAAAGCATATTGGACAACACCAGAAGATGAGTTTGGTTATCCACAATATCAAAAGTCAACCAATAAAAAAGGATTTACATTAGATATGGAAGGTAACAATATAATTATTTCTGTTAAAACAGATAATAATGAGTTTGAAGAGGTAAAAGAACTAGAAAATAAAAAAGGATATGTTGTTACTAAAGTTAAACAGAAAAAGTGGAAATGCATTCAAATGAAATTTAGTTCCGATAAACCATTTGGAATATTTTCAAGTACATTGGAAGCATATATTGGAGCTTATGTGAAAAGGTGAGAGGAGGAAAATAAATGTCAATTAATTACAATGATAGTCGTTTTACTCAAATTGAGCAAGATAAACAAAATGCGATAAATAAAACAACAAGTATCTATGATGATATGATTAATAGTACAGTTGGGGAATATCAAAAACAAATTGATGCTACAAATAAATATGAAGAAATACAAAAGCAAAATCAACAAGCACAAACTGATTTGCAGATAGAAGAAATAAATCAAAAAAAAGAGCAAGCTAAACAAGACTATATAAATGAACAAAAAGGAGCATACACAGATTATCAAAAGGCAATAGATGAGTATGGTGCTAATGCTGAAAAGATAGCAAGTAGTGGATTAAAAAATAGTGGATATAGCGAGTCAAGTAGAATTTCAGCGTTTACTAGTTATCAAAATAGATATGCTACATCAAGAAAAAGCTATAATGAAGCGGTTTTAAATTATGATAATTCAATTAATGAGGCAAAATTAGCAAATAGTAGTGCATTAGCACAAATAGCCTACAATGCTCTTGAAAAGCGACTATCTGCAATGTTAGATTCATTCCAGTATAAAAATGGTTTAATAAAAGATAAATTGGCAGCGTTAAATGATGTTGAAGACAGATATTATACTAGATATAAAGATGTCGTAGATCAAATTAATACAGAAAAGGAGCTAGAGGAAAAACAACGAGAATTTAATCTTACTTATGCCAAAAGCAGAAAAAAAAGTAGTAGTGGTTCATCGAGTGGAAGTTTAACATCTGGAAGTAGTAGCAGTGGAACTACTTCGGATAGAGTAAAACAGATTGCTGCGTCATTAACAAGTTTTTATAGTAACGTACCGCTTTCAAGTAAACTAGACAAATCAACATTGTTAAAAAATAATATCAATAGACAATTTCAAAGTGGAAAAATAAATGCAGATGAAGTTAAGCAATTAACAAGCTATTTTGGATTATAGGAGGCTAAATATGAAGAAATGGGAGGAGTTTTTAGCAGAAGTACGAAATGAAAATAGTAATAATAAAACAAGTAATACAGCAGAGCAAATAATTAACGGAAATTATCAAAAAGAGTATGAAAAGCTTAACCAAGAGTATGAAAAAAAGAAAGAAGAGCGAGAGAAAAAGAAACAACAAGATGAAATTCAAAAAAAATTGGACTCAAAGCAAAAAAATAAAAAAGGACAAGAATATTATGGAGCAGGTAATATTGACCTTAATAATAGACCAATAGTAAAAAATGAAGATGGTAGTATAAGTACTGTGAGAAGTATGAGTTTTAATGAAAATGGAAAAGAGGTATTAGTTCCTACTGTAAGTGATGATGGAAGGATAATGAGCGATGAAGAGGCAATTGAATATTATCATAAAACAGGAAAATTTTTAGGAAAATTTAATACAGTAGAAGAAGCTAATAAATATGCAGAGCAGTTACATGAAAGTCAAGAAAAACTATATGCTAATCCGCAGGAATCACAACAACAAGAAGTTCTAAAGAATAATAAAAGCGATAATAATAATTTAGGTTCAAAAATGGAAATAGGCTTATTGGATAGTTTAAAAAATATGAATGACTTGTTTCTTAGTGAATTATCAAAAAAAGACGATTCTTCAAAAAATATATTAATGAAATATTTTGAAACTCAGAAGAAAACTGAAAATGATATTATTAACACATTGGAAAATGTTGGAGCGGGAATTGGCAATGGAATTCTTAACACGGTTGACTTTCTAAAAAAGGCAGGAGAAAAGAATATAAAAATAAAAGAAAATCGTGACAATGAAATCAACAATATTACAAAAGAAACAATTAATAAAGATGCTGTAAATACAGATGAATTATGGAATGAGTATTATAAAGATACCAATATTGGGAAAAATTTAGAAAAGGTTAGTGATAAAGCTAGTAAATTAAATGATAGTATAGATGACACAATAAATAATCAAAAAAACAATATTAAGGATTATATGAATCAAAATACGGAAGAGCAAAATACAGTAGTAGGAAAAAAAGCAGCTGAATTAGCACCTAGTATAGGACAAATGGTGCCAGGATTTTTAGGAGGTGGAGTACCGTATTATTTTTCGTCAGCTGCAGGTGGATATTATGATGATGCAATTGAAAGAGGTATGAGTGAAGATGAAGCCTATAACTATAGTTTAATAATGGGAGCTGTGGAAAGTGCAACAGAGTCTATACAAGTTAATAAGGCAGTGAATATTGGTAAAAAGCTAGCTGGAAAAATTGTTACAGAAGAAGTTGGAAAAAATACGGTAAAGTCTGCATTTAAGGAATTTGGACTTAACGTTGCTGACAATTTTGTTCAAGAAGCGGTTACAGAACCTATTTCTGAAGCTGTGGCAAGTGCCGTTGGGGGAAGAGATAAATCCAATTGGGATAATATGGGAGCAAGAATGCTACAATCTGGTATTGATGGTGCAATATGTGCAGTAATAACTAATGGTGTTTCAGTAGGTGTAGGCTCTGCAGTTAAACTTAATAGTAAGATACAAGCAGGAGAAAATATAACACAACAGGAAATTAAGACCGTAATGGAAGATATTGAAAAATCTGGAAAAGTTGATATTGAAGGTACAATAAAAGGAGAAATATCAACACAGACTAATAAATTTTCAACTAATAATCAACAACAACAGATTCAAAAATTAAATGAATTAGATAATCAAATAAAACAACAAGAATCTCAAAATAATTATTCTGATTATAAAGAGCAGGAAATAGCAGAGAGCATGTTAGATGAAATGTATAGAGAAAGAGCAAAGCAACAACAAAAATTACAAGAACAACAAGAGCAAATAAATAATAATACTTATACATATAAACCGACTGAAAATGAAAAAATTAACAATTTGAGACAAGATGCGAGTAAATATTTAGATAATTCCGAAAAATCTCAAAACTTAATTAATACAATAGAAAAAGTAATTGAAGACAAAGATTATAATATAAGATTAGATGATACTATAGTAAATAAAAGTGGACAACAAGTAAATGCACAGATAAAAACATTACAAAATGGTGAAACAGAGATTAGAATAAATCCTAATAGCAATAAAGCTGGAGAAATACTCTTAACGCATGAAATAACTCATTCAATTGAAACTGATTCAATGAGAAAGTTAGTAATGGATTATGCTAGTAAAAATAAAGACTTTGCTGGAGCATTGCAAAGCCTAAAAGAACAATATGGTGTAAAAGATGTAAGCGATGAAGTTTTGGCTGATGTAAGTGGACAATTATTTGGAAATCAAGAGTTTATAAATGAATTATCTATGGAAAAACCAAATGTATTTAAAAGAATATACAATAAGATAATATCTTTAGCAAATAAAATAACAGGAAATAGTAATGAGGCACTATTTATTAAGGATTTAAAAAATAAATGGGAAGAGGCATATTCAAGCACAAGCAAAAATATTGAGGATACGAAATACTCCATAACTGAATTAAATAATGGGGAAAAAACAGTATTGTCCGATGACATTAACGGATCTAATCCTAGTGATAAAGTTGTAAAAGATGTATTAAAGAATATGATTGGAATGAAATTTAAAAATGAAAGTAGTTCGTCTCAAATTTCAATTGAAAATAAAGATATTAATAAGTTTCTACATGATGGATATAATTTACCTAAAACAAAAAAATTAAAAAAACGTATTTCTGGTAACTATGGGGAAATACTTGAAATCGCAAAAATTAATCCAGAGAAATCAGCAGAAAATTATAAAGGAACAAATCGAGGAAAGTTAGGTTTTGATTATTATGATGTAAATTTAACATATCCAATAAAGACAGCTGGTGGAGAAATAATTGATTACACAACATATGGTGCTAGATTGGTAGTTAGAAAGGAGAAAAACGGTGATTTTGCTTACGACATAGATAAATTTACAAAAAAAGAAGGCGTCACCGTAGATAAAAATAATTTATCTATTATGGATGATAAATCATCCGATGATCCCTCTACAAATAGTATATCAAATCTAAATAAAAATATCAATAAAAATGTTCAAAATATTTCAGAAAACACTAAGGATAAATTAAATACGAAGTACTCAGTACAAAATGGAGAGTGGGAGCAATTTTTAGAAGATAACTTTAAAAATAAAGGCACGAAAACTCAATTTAAGGAAATTTCAAAAAAAAATCAACAAGCTATTCACGAAGCAATCCAAAACCAATTAAATGACATTGTCGCTCCAATTCAAGAGACTATGCAAAAAATGAGCGAACAAATTAATAGTTTAGTTAAGGAAAATGCACCAGTAAAATCAGGATTAACTGAAAGTGAGTTTCAAGAGAAAAAAATTTATGATGATTTTGTAAAGAAACACAGTTATAAAAAATTAGATAATCAGTCTAAAAAAAGATATGATTATTTAAAATCACAAGAGCAAGAACAAATTAGCAGTTCTCCCGAAGATATGTTTAAAAACTCAAGAGATACTATAAAACAAGATAATATTTATAATAATGTTCAAGATGATGACTATATAGATTATATGGCAAGAAATAATGAGGCTCCTGAAAATAATTTTATTCAGTCAATAAATAATAATTCTAATAATGTCAAAGAAAAGATTGAGAAAGTTAAATATAGTTTAAATACAGATGAAGAGGTCGAAGATTATTCACCAGTTACAAACAATGCAAAAGTAGAAAGTAAATTACGAGACCAAGAAGATACAATAAATGAAACAATTAATAGAATATCTGCTAAAAGAATGAAAGAAAAACCTCCTATGAGGCAAGTAAAAGATTCATTAACACAAAGTATAATTAATAAAGGACATTATATAGATAAAATAGCAAAATTTACTGGAGACAAAGAGTTAACATATAAATATGATAGGTATATAGGCTCATTAAGTGAAGCGCAATATAGTATTGGAAAAGCTCAAACTGATAATAATGGAAAGGTAATCGGTAAATCATTAAATGATATATTTAAGCCATCTATAGATAAAGGCTTATATATGGAGTTTAATGATTATTTGTTTAATAGGCATAATATAGACCGATTGGCAATTGACAAAGCTGTATACGGAAAGGAATTTACAGCAGAAAATTCAAAAAGAATATTAAGCAACTATGAAAAAAAATATCCAGAATTTAAAAAGTGGTCTAAAGAAGTATATAGATATAATAAAAATGCGTTAACTAATAAAATGGAAGCTGGTTTTATATCAAAGGATACATATAATAATTTTTTACAATTATATGGAAATTATGTACCAACTTTTAGAGACATTGTCGAAGGAACTGAAGGGAGAATTGAGGCAAATTTCGATGAAAAAAAGGCAGGATTTAACCCAATTCAGAAAGCAACTGGAGGAGATCAAAATGTATTAGCTGCTGATGAAGCAATGGCAGAACAAGTTGTTTCCGAAAAAAAGGCAATGCGTCTGAATGAAACATTAAAAGAACTATATAAAGCTCAAGGAAAGCAATCTAAAATAATAGAAGGTATTCCATTAGATGACCCAATAGCAACATCGCTACTAATAAGTGATAGTAAAAACTTTTTCGATATTGGCGAAGATGGGCAAGTAACAGCAATTTTTTTTGAGAATGGTGAAATAACGCAATTTAAAATAGATGAAGGAGTATACAAAGCTTTTGAAATAAGCAAAATAGAAGATGCTATAAATAAAAATAAAGGGCTAAAGTTTTTAACTACTCCATTAGAAAAAATTACAAATTTTAGAAGAAATTTATTAACTACATATTCAATTGGTTTTAGTATGAATAATCCTATAAAAGACTTGCAAGAGGCAGTATTTAATACAAAATATAGTGTGCCTAGATTTGCAATGAATTATGGTAAAGCATTATATGAAATCGCAACTGGTGGAAATTTATATAAAGACTATTTAGCTAATGGAGGGGGTGCTAATACATATTTTGAATACGATAAAGGCTTGACTAGGAAGAGAGAAAAAAGTGTTTTTCAAAATATTACTAATGTGATTACTACTCCTATAAAGGCCATAAATTTATTAAATGAAGCTTTGGAAAAAGCACCACGATTAGCAGAATATATTTCAACAATGCAAGTAACAGGTAATATTAATGAAGCAATGTACAATTCTGCTGAAATTACGACAAATTTCAAAAGAGGTGGAGATATTACAAAAGCTTTTAACAGATATGGAGTAAATTTTCTAAATGCCAGTGTACAAGGAATGGATAAAATTTGGAGAAATATAAAAGGTGAAAAAGGTGCAAAAGGATATATGCAGTTAGCAACTAGAGCTACTATTTTATCTATTGCTCCAGCACTAATTAATGCATTAGTGTATAGAGATGATAAGGATTATGACGATTTGCCAGATTATATAAAGAATGGATATTGGTTGTTCAAAACTGGAGAAGGAAAGTTTGCACGTATTCCACAAGGAAGAGTTACATCTGCAATTGCAACAATAGCAAGAGGTTTCTTGGAAATGGGCGAAGGAAAAACAGATGTGGAATCTGCATTAAAAAATATGTTGAGCAATGCAATAGATAATACAGCACCAAATAATCCCATAGAAAATAATATAGTTAGTCCAATATTTCAAGTAAAAAATAATAGAAGTTGGTATGGCGAGGATATTGTTGGCAATAGATTACAAGATTTACCAGAAGCGGAACAATCAGATGAAAGAACAGATGAATTTAGTAAATGGTTAGGAGAGCAATTGAAATATAGTCCTAAAAAAATAAATTATCTGTTAGATCAATATAGCGGTGGATTTGGAGATGTATTGATACCAATGGGAACACCTTATGCAGAAAACAATATTATTGAAGATAAATTTACAACTGATTCAGTAATGAAAAATAAAAATGTAGGTAAATTTTATGATACATTAGAAAAAGTAGGTGTGCAAAAGAATAGTGTAAAGGCTACAGAAGAGGATTCAATAAAAGATTTGTATTTATCTTCTGTAAGTAAAGATATGTCCAAATTATACGAAAAGAAGAGGGATATTGAAAGTTCAGATTCATTAAGTGATAACCAAAAGAAGGAGCAAGCAAGAGCGGTACAAAAACAAATAAATGAATTAGCTGAAAAGGGTCTCAAGAACTATGAAAATGTTAATAAAAAATCTAATTATGCAAGCATTGATACGGAAGAATATTATAAAAATTATAAAGAAAAATGGGTAACTGTTAGCGATGAAACTAAAGAAAAATTAAGTGAATACAAGTTAAAATCTGAAGAAGATAAAAATACATATTTTAAAACAAAAGCCAATTTAGATGTTATTTCAAAAAAATACAAAGATAAACTCGATAAACTTGGTGGAGATGAAGAGAGCGATGAGTATAAAGGAAAAAAATCATCAGTCTATTCAGAAAAAAAGGAGAAAATCGTGAATAAGTTAATTAGTTCAAATATGAAAGATAAAGTTAAAGTCGCATTATATAAAACATATTATAGTTCAGATAATGATATAGATGTAGCAACAAAATGTAAAATAAATGTAAATACATATTTACAAACTACTACAAAATCATTTGTAGCAGATAAATATACAAACGGAAAGACAGTAAGTGGTTCTAAGAAGAGAAAAGTAGTAAGCTATATAAATTCACTAAATTTAAGTGCTGGGCAAAAGGCTGTATTAATTAATTTAAAAGGGTATAAAGATTATAATTCACAAGTTGTAAAATATGTAAACGATCTTAATTTAACAAGTAATGAAAAAAAGAAAGTATTGAAAAAAATGAATTTTAAAGTAAATGATAATGGTACTATTACATGGAAAAAATAGGAGGTGTATATGTCAAATTTAGCAAAGCAAGATAGAAATGGTGTAAGAACAGCACAAGGATTAGAGCAAAAATATAATTTGGGGACTGTAAAAAAAGAAATTATAACAGTAAAGGAAAATACAGAAAAACAAAAATTTGATTTTGATAAAAAGGTTGATAAAGAACCTGGTAAGGGATTAAGTACAAATGATTTTACAGATAAATATAAAGAAAAGTTAGAAGATATTTCAGGAATCCCTCCAGGTGGAACAAAGAATCAGGTTTTATGTAAAAATACCGATAAAGATGGAGATGTAGTGTGGAAAGATGAAAAAGGTGAAAGTATTACAGAATTTATAAATGTAATATATCCTGTAGGAGCTTTATTTTTTTCGACGAATTCTACTAGTCCAGAGCTTTTTTTTGAAGGAACACAATGGAAACAAATAAAAGATACATTTTTACTAGCTTGTGGTGATAAATATAAGAATTCAACTATTGGAGGTAATTCAGAAATAACATTAAAAGAAGAAAATATTCCAAAGCATGAGCACAGTATTCCTAAGCTTACTGGATCGACTAATTTAGCAGGTTCGCACACACATACTGGTAGGTATGCTCGATATGGTAATAGTGGTTCGAATTTAGTTTTGAGAAGAATTAGCGACGAAGATGATTACAGAGGTGAAGATATTGTTACTAATTCTTCTGGAGATCATAAGCATACCGTAACGACAGAAGAGTCAAGTACTGGTTCAGTAGGAGAAGGAAAACCATTTTCAATAATGCCACAATATTTTACAATATTCGTTTGGGAACGCATTAAATAAGGAGGAGATTATGCTAACGATTAATAATAATGAAAAAACTATAATGTTCAACAGAGGCGATGATATAAATTTTATATATAATGGTTATATAGATGACAAACACGAAGAGCTATATAAATTTAAAAAAGGAGATAAAGTAACATTTAAAATATATGAAAAGAAAAAATATACTAAGGGATATATTTTTTCTAAGGATTTTACAATAACAGAAGAAACAATAGATGTAGAAATAGGACTAAATAAAAATGAAACAATTATAGGTGATTTGTATAATAAATCAAAAATCTATTACTATGAAATAATATTAAATGATAAATATACAATGTGTGGGCATGATGAAGATGGGCCTAAAAAAGTAATTATATATCCTAGTGAAAAAGAAAAAAATAATAGTGGTAAGGAGGAATGAAAATGTCATCAATAGTATCAAGTGACTTGCATTATAGAGGACCAAGAGGATATTCTAACTATGAAATTGCAGTTCAAAATGGATATGTTGGAACAGAGGAAGAATGGTTAGAAGAGCAAAAGCAAGGAGCTTTTAATAATTACAAAAAGGATTTTGACGATGAATATGATAAGCAGTTGAAAAGAGCAGAAAGTGCAATAGATGATTTAATTGCTAAAGCTACAGAAAAAAGCAGTGATATTGAGCCATATGCTGAAATAGTTCAAGCAAGAGGAAAATATAAATTATTAAATGAAAGATTAAACGATATTGACAATAGCATAGAGAAGGAAGCGGAAGGTTCAAAAAATATAACGGATGAAATAAAAACAGCAAGGGCATCTTATAGCAGTTTAAATGAAAGAATGGAAGCAATTGATTTTACAAATGGAGGTATTATAAATGGTGATTTACAACTTAATAAAAAGGTTTTTAGCAATAATAATGATAATATTAGTGATTACAATCGGATTTAAGTACATATCTGGAAACAATATAAGTGTTATCGAAGGATATGTTAATATAGATGCGAATGAGCAAGGTAATAATAATTTTGCTATAAATATAGACTATCCAGAGGGGTTTAATAAGGATAATTGTGTTCCTATTGCGTGTGGTGTGCAAATGCTTAAGTTAAGAGGCTATAATTATGTTGGAAATTTTGTAAATTCTGGCTCTTTAATAAATGGCGCTTCTACAAGATATTTAAATTTAACTGATGAGAAAATTGTATTAGATATTGTAAACCCTACTACAGGAACATCATATGAATATAAGTATAAAATAGTATTATTTAAATACGAACAAAAAGAAATTGAATGCACACTAGGTGATGTTAATGGTGATGGAAACATTGATAAAAATGATTTACAAATGATACAGGATTACATTATGGGAAAAGTTTCATTGACAGTACAACAATACAAGGCTGCAGATCTAAACGGCGATGGACAAGTAAATTCTGCAGATTACATAAGGTTAAAAAATCAACTAGGTATAACAGAATAAATTTAAAGGAGGATAAATAGTATGGAAGTAAAAAGAATGACATTAAGTGCAAATACAGAAACAAAATTTGTTTTTAAAGTATTAGCAAGGAGTTTCTTCATTAAAAATTTTAGTGAAGGAGCTTTATTTGTATGTTTAGGAGAAAAATTTATCGAAGCGGAAAGTATAAAAATACCAGCAGGATTTGCAGAGCAGATTGAAAATAATTTTGATGAGACATATAACAAGTACACAACTAAACAATACACAACAGTTACGATAAAAGCTGAAAAGGGTGGGGAGGTTGAAGTACAATGCATAAATTAAAAACGTTGATAAATATGAAACCAGGTGCTGGTACAGGAAGTCCAGAAGAAATGAAAAAGATAGAAGAAAGAATTGATGCTCTAGAAGAAAAACAAGTAAAAGAATATGGAGTGAGATATTATTTCGGACAAGCAAGTTCAAGCTTGGAAAGGCTTGGAGATGCCATTGGATTAACTGCAAAAGCAACAAAAAATGGAACTTATGTTGAAAATGATTTTGACAATGTAGAAATATTTAAAGATATAAAGCTAGTTAAAAGAGATAAAAAAACGCATAAATTGTTAGCAGTAAAAGGTGATGCAGATTTTGATGACATTGATGGGGAAGAGATGGTAGATTATCCAGAAACCTATTGGAAATTTAAACTAGATGAAAACAAAAAATTCGTTGATATATATGTACGAAATTTTGCAACTACAGGATATAAAAAAGTAAATGCTTTCAGTGTTGGAGCCAAGCCACTTTCAAGCGATGCTGATGGAAACTTGCAAACAAAATCTGGTATTTGTTCTAAAGGCTGGACTTCAAGAACTACTTTTAGAAATTCAATAAAAACACAATATGGCGATGGCGCTTGTTTGATGGATTGGCGTTATCAAGTTATTCTTAATTTATATCTTATAGAGTTCGCAAATTTTAATACGCAAAAAATATTAGGACAAATGCATTCAACTTTTAGATTTAATAGTGCAAATGATAAAGCTTTAATCGAAGAATCAGCTACTAATAGAATAATAATAGCAAATGGTAGTTTTGTTGTTGGTCAACAAATCGGAATTGGAACAAGCGATGGAGGAACTCAAATAGCAAAAGAAAGAACTGTAACATCAATGACAAAATATGATGATGGAACTGTTACAGGTTTTGAAATTACATTTGATGGTGATCCAGTTGATATTACTACAAAAGCAATTGTAATGTCATATTCGCAAAAAACAGGTAGCACAAATGATATTCAAGCTAGTAGTGGCTGTATGGCAGATGATGGAAAACATGGAGCAAGATATAGATATTTTGAATTTAATTCAATTTTTGATTGGATAGATGGATATATTGTTAAGGATGGTAAAATGTATTTTTCTTGTAATCCAGAAGATTATAACGACACAGATACAAGTAAATATGATGTACTTTCCTATGATTTATCTACAGCATCAGGGTACATAAAAGAGCTAGGATTTGATACAAATAATCCATTTTGTATGTTTCCAACTATTGCTGGTGATGGTGCTGGATCAAGCACATATATAACGGATTATACATGGTGTAACCCAAAAGGTGTGTTTGCTCCTCGTGTTTCTGGTCTTCCGGGCAGCGGTGCTAGCGTGGGGGCTTTCTGTTGGGGCTTGGCCGGTGGAGCGGCCGCTGCGGGTTGGAGTTGCGGGGCTCGTGTTCTTTTTGACCAGATATAACGGGGGTTTGGGGGCGGTCAGCCTCCAAATAATCTAAACTGTAGAATAACTAAACTATAAAAGAGTTGTTTTTTATATTTATATAAGTATAATAAAAAAAATGGGATTCATTATGTACTAGAGCCTGTTACACTTTTTGGTGTGTGTTTGCTCCTCGTGTTTCTGGTATTCCGAACAACGGTACTAACGTGGGGGCTTTCTATTGGAACTTGAACAGTGGAGCGACCACTGCGAATTGGAATTGCGGGGCTCGTGTTCTTAAAATTTTAAAATTACATAATGTATTCCTTGTCGCTTGGCAAAAATTAAGCCGAATCTGGATTAGTCTAGTAGCTCCGTTTGAGCGAAAAATTAATAGGCAAAAAAAGATATAAAAAGGAACCAGCAATGAAAAGAAAAGGAAATTTATGGAGTAGTATTATTGATAAAAATAATATTCAACAAGCAATTTATAACGCGTCAAAAGGGAAAAGAAATAGAGCAACAGTAAAAAAGATATTAAATAATATAGTACACTATACAAATGAAATACAAAAGATTTTAATAAGTGGATATGTTGCAAGTGAGTATGACAAGAAAAAAATTTTTGATGGTGCAAGGCAAAAAGAAAGGATAATATATAGACCAAAATTTTATCCAGACCAAATTATACATTGGTGCTTAATGCAGATTGTAGAGCCAATTTTTATAAGAGGAAATTATATTTTTTCTTGTGCATCTATTCGAGGAAGAGGTCAAATTTATGCTGTAAAATACATACAAAAGATATTAAAAAATGATAGAAAGCACACAAAATATAATTTAAAATTAGATATTAATAAATTTTATCCATCAATCGACAAATCAATTTTAAAATACAAATTTAGAAGGATAATTAAGGACAGGGATACATTAATACTACTTGATACAATAGTAGATTCGTACGAAGAACCAACAGGTGTTCCAATAGGAAATTACACTAGTCAGTTTTTTGCTAATTATTATTTGCAAGAGCTAGACCATTTTATAAAAGAAAAATTAAAAGTTCCATATTATATAAGATATATGGATGACATATTAGTTTTTGGAAATAACAAAAAGAAAATACATTGTGCCAAAAAAGAAATTGAAAACTTTATAAACAAAGAAAAATTAACTTTAAAAAAGAATTGGAGAGTATCAAAAACAGATACAGAGCCCATTGATTTTATAGGAAAGAGATTTTACAGAGATTATATAACTATAAGAGATACTACATTTTTAAGATTAAAAAGAAGAATAAAAAAGATTTCAAAAAAATCGAGCATTAATTATACGGATGCAACAGCTGTTATTAGCTATCATGGTATGTTAAAACATACAAATTCGTATAAGGTAAGACAGAAATATATATATCCATTTGTAGATATAGAAAAATGTAAGGAGGTTATTAGAAATGAAGGCAGAAAGCGATGTTAAACCAAATAAATATGAAATTTCAAATAGAGCAAGCAAAACGATTATAACGCTGATTGATAATATAGAAGAAGTAAAAGAAAATGAAGAAATAAAATATAAGTACGATGTATATGAAATAACATTACATAGAGATATAGAGCAATTAAGTGATGATGAGTACGAAAAGTATTTAAAAATTGCAAAGGCACAACAATTACAAAATGATAGTGAAGTAACAATTTTTGATAGAATTGATGCAATAGAACAAGCGATTGCTGAAATTGGGGAGGTAGTTTATAATGATTAATTTTTATATAATACAAATTAAATTAAAAAAAATGACAATAAATGATGTTCCCAAGCTATGGCGAAAAAAAGTAGAAGAAAAAATAAAAGCTTTTGAGTAGGAGGCTTGTATGGAAGAGTTTATAAAAATTTTATTAAATCAAGGAGGAACTGTTTTATTAGCAGTTCTTTTTATTTATGTATTTGTAGAAGATAGGAAAAGCAATAAAGAAGAAAAAGCAAATAATACACAAGTGCTTAAAGAATTGTCTGGCTCCAATCAAAATATTGCAGAAAGCCTGAATTTGTTAAAAGTAACGATAGAGAATAATACAGCAGAGTACAGGCATCACGATGATAAAGCGGAGCAGAATTTTAGCAATATAAATGAACATTTAGTAAAAATTGAGGAAAAATTAGATAAAAAATAGGAGGTTAAATAAATGGTTTTTGGAAAAGCAATAGAGCAGTTAAAAGAAGGAAAAAGAGTACAAAGAAAAGGTTGGAATGGAAAAAATCAATACATAGAATTAGCAACCAATATTAGTTATAAGAATACAAAAGGAGAAATTATAAATGCAAAGCATGATGCAATTGGAAATAGAGCAATAGCATTTGTTGGAACATCTGGAGTTCAAATTGGTTGGTTAGCAAGTCAGGCAGATATGTTAGCTGATGATTGGAAAATTGTAGAGGAGGAATAGTTATGGGAAATGATAAATTTATTGATATATGTAAAAAAGTAGTAAGGAAGTATGCAGAAGAACATTTAGATAAGACTGATAATGTTACAACATTTGATGTATTTGTAGTATGGCAATGTAAAACACTACAAAACAATAAAGCACTATTATCAACAACATTATTTGATGGTATGTATTATGAGCTAACATATAATGGAGATAAAAAAGAGCTGTATTTAGATGCTTATAAAAAGTTTGAAAATAAATGTATAAAATTGGAGGGATAAATATGAATAAAAGAAAAATGATTATAACTGCAATAGTAACAATTATTTTAGCTGTAATTAGTGCGATTTTTGGAGTCAACTATAGTGAACACGATGTTTCAAAAATTTCAAATTCTGTGGAAACTGTGGTAAATACTGTGGATAATATTGTAGATAACCAATCTACAACAGAAATTCCAGAGGGAACAGAACAAGAAGAAAAACAATTGGAAGTGCAAGAAGTTGAAAACGAGTCTTTTGAACTTCAAGGAGAGATTGCATATGATGGAGATAAAACAAACAGCTGGAATTTGAATATAGGAAGCACGCCACAGTTAACATATATTAGTCAAATTGACTCAAGATGGAGATATTATCCATATACAGCAACAAATAACTCAGGGCAAACAATCGGAAGTTCTGGCTGTGGTGTAGCCAGTGCTACTATGATTATAGATAGTATAGTTGGGAATGTATCCATAACAGAATTAGCAGATGCATTTGTAGCAAACGGATATCGTTCAGCCAATAGTGGAACATATTGGAGTGCATATCGTGCAGTAGCAGACCAATTCAACATAGGATATACAGAAACTTCAAATATGGATACAATGCTTAATTTGTTAGAGAATAACAATTATATAATTGCTAGTTGTGGCAATGGTTTGTTTACATCTAATGGGCATTACATAGTTTTATATGGAATTGATGGAGATACAATTAAGATATATGATCCGTATTTATATGCTGGAAAATTTACTACAAGTACTAGAAGAAATAAAGTAACTGTAGATGGAAATACAGTATACTGTAGTATAGGTAACTTTAAAAAATATGCAAATTATAAACAATTTTTCTGCTATAAATATAATCCAAACACAGTAAATACAAGTAATTCCACAGATACACAAGTCTCTACAGCTACATATATAAGATATGTAAAAGTAAATACATCACTGAATGTAAGAAATTCGCCAGGAGGAGCTAAAGTAGGAAGTCTAAAAAATGGCACAGAAGTTACAGTGTATGAAACAAATGGAGTATGGGCAAGAATAGGAGAAAGCAAATGGGTAAGTGTAGCTTATTTATCTTCTATAAATCCAGGCAAAAAAACAATTTCTACACAAAAGACATACACAACAGGAAAATACAAAGTAAGCACTAATATTCATGTCAGAGCAGGTGCAGGAACAAATTATAAAGCAAAGACATATAAACAGCTAACTCAAAATGCAAGATACCAAAATAAGCTTTGTGGTAATTATTATTACAATGGATATAAAAAGGGTGTAATTTGTAATATTACAAAAGTACAAGGCAACTGGGGATTAACAAAAAGCGGTTGGATATGTTTAGACTATTGCAAAAAAATTTATTAAGGAGGACAGTTAGTCCTCCTTCTTTTAAAATTTATCAATTATAGTATATTTTATATTTTTTTCGTCTAGTATATGTTTATATTTATTTAAAGCATTTAAAGGAAAACCACATTTGATTATTTCATTTCCCAATCTAGTTAATTTTAATCCAATTTCTTCATTAAGAAATATTGCATCTTCATTTAGTGAAGTATAAAAAATCCCGACTTTGATTAAATAAACATTTTTAGAATTATTATTTTTTAATTCAGTATACTTATTTAATAGTTTCATTTTTTTCACCATCCTTTCGTTTTATAATATCTCCAGGTTCACATTCTAATAAGTTACAAATTTGGTCCAAATTGCGAAATTTTATTCCAGAAGATTTATTATCCATCAAATTAGAAAGTGATTGGTAACTTTTTTCCATATTTTTTATAAACCAGTACTTCGTTTTTTTCTTTTGTTTTAGAACTTCATTTATTGCTATGTATATCATCATTTTTTCACCCTAAAGTATTGTATAAAAATATTACATTAAAAATAACTACACTACAAAATAGCTATTTTGCAGAATAGTTGTTTAATTTATATAAAAATATTATTATTTTTATGATGTTCGCCAAAGCGAACGTAATGCATAATATACTATTTAATACAGATACTAAAAGTGGTGAGATAATGCATATAGAATATTTAATAAAAGAAATAAGAGTAAAAAAAGGAATTACGGTAAGGGAATTGCATAAAAAAGCAGATGTGTCGATACGGTCATTTAAGCGAGATTGAGAATGGGATAAAAACCCCCAGTTTTCCAGTAATGGTGCGAATAGCACACGCATTAAGTGAACCACTAGAGAATTTGTATAAAGTAAAATTTTGAGGTGTTAATATGTTAAGAGATATAGTAAAAAAAATAGAAAATTTGAAAAAAAAATTATATACTGAAATAGATGTAACAGGTTTAAATTCTAATAAAACAAGAGAGATAAGTGAAGAGATAGACAATGAAATAAATAAATATTATAATGAACAAACAGAAATGTATAAAAATTATATAAAATCTATACTTCATCTGAAGAAAATCACTCAAGTCTTTGGAGATTTTCCAACAACTAGAGAATGGAATAAATATGCAAAAGAAAATATGTTACTAAGTAATGTTACAATAGAATATATAAGTGGATTAAATTGGAATAAATTACGCAAAAAAATTAGAGCAGAAATTAAATAAAAAAATTTTTAAAAAAATTCCCAGCATTTGCAATGTTTTTGGGGATTTTTTGTCGAAAACGAGTTTGACAAGATTTTATCCAATAAATATAATAACAAAAAGTAGCACAGACTTGCACTCTGTACTACTTAATAGAGATATTACTTAAGATGTCGCATTTTTAAGTATATGTCTTTATTGCAAAATTGTCAATAGGGGAGGATACATATGAAAGAAGTTATTATTGCAGAAAACGAACTAGTACGATTATATTCTATAGAGGAAAAGAAAAAATTCTTTGAAGAAAAGCAATATTTAAGTGTAGAAAATCTAATTAAAATAAATATGGATTACGCCAAAATTACGCCAAATAAATAAAAATAGAGATACAGAAAACTCTGTATCTCTTGAAAATACTATGGAGCGGGTAGCGGGAATCGAACCCGCGCTATCAGGTCGGAAGCATGACATTCTACCACTAAATTATACCCGCAAGTACGATATAATTATAACATCAATTTATAACAGATATCAAGTATTTAATAAAAAAGAAGTTTAGTAAAACTAAACTTCTTTTAATATATGGAGCAGGTAGCGGGAATCGAACCCGCATAGCCAGCTTGGAAGGCTGGAATTCTACCATTGAACTACACCTGCATTAAATCTGCTCCTTAGAACGATTATTATTGTAATCCAATATAAAATAAATGTCAATACTTTTTTGAAAATTTTTTACAAATTTCAAATAGCCATAGATTATGAACAGTAGGTGAATTTTATGAGAAAGTTTTATAATATCTCTTTTAAGAAAGTAAAAAAAGTGCTATTATATCCAAGAAAATAAAACAATTTATTAATAACAACAATTTCAAAAGATAATAAAAGAAAGGAAGAATTTTAATTATGGAAAATGAATTAGTAATAAAACCAAGATACACTCTTTCAGAAGAGCTTATGAGTGCAATATCACACGGAATAGGAGTATTGCTTGCAATAGCTGGAATGGTGTTATGTATAGTAAAATCAGCATCTGATGGTAGTGCAGTAGGGGTGGTAAGTTCGTCATTATATGGAAGTTTTATGATAATATTATATTTAATGTCAACTTTATATCATAGTTTTAAGCCAAATATAACAGCTAAAAAAGTATTCAGGGTTTTTGACCATTGTAGTATTTTTTTACTTATATTTGGAACATATGTACCATACACATTAGTAACATTACATGGAGCTTTGGGATGGACTTTATTTGGAATAGTTTTAGGTGCTGCTGTTTTAGGAATAGTACTAAACTCAATTAATCTTGAAAAATACAAGAAAATGTCTATGATATGCTATTTAGTAATGGGATGGGCTATTATTGGAGCAATAAAACAAATATATAATAATTTAGATTTTAATGGAGTTTTATTATTAGTGCTAGGAGGCATAATATATACAATTGGAGCAGTATTATATGGAGTAGGAAAAAAAGTTAGATATATGCACTCTGTATGGCATTTATTTGTACTAGCAGGAACTATTTTGCAATTTTTTTCAATTTATTTATATGTTCTTTAAAAACTACTTGACAGTTTACAATAATAAATATAAAATATGATTGTTAGTAGAAATATATTAAAAAAATAAAATTATATATATTTAAACTGTACATTGAAAATTAAATAGGAAGAGGTGTTAGATTGTGAATATAATAATCAATATCGCTATCTTTCTAATCTCTGCAGTTATTTTTTCATTTGTAGGATATACAATGAGAAAAAGAATTGCCGAATCTAAAATAAGAGTAGCTGAAGAAGAAGCAAAAAGAATTATAGATTCTGCTGCTAAAGAAGCTGAAAATAAAAAGAAGGAAGAAATTATCAAAGCTAAAGAAGAAATAATGAATTCAAGAAAAGAGTTAGATGATGAGATTAAAGAAAGAAGAAGCGAAGTACAATTGCAAGAAAGAAGAATATTGCAAAAAGAAGAAAACTTAGAAAATAAGTTAGAGCAATTAGAGCAAAGAGAGCAAAATCTACAGAAAAAAAATAATGAAGTTGAATCAAAAAAATCTGAAATTGAAGAAACCATAAACAAACAAAAAGAAGAATTACAAAGAATTTCAAGATTATCTGTTGAAGAAGCAAAACAATATTTACTTTCAGAAGTTGAAAAATCAATTGTAACAGAAAAAGCAGAACTTATACGTAGACTAGATGAAGAAGCAAAAGAAAAAGCTCAAAAAAATGCTAAAGAAATTATTGGATATGCAATACAAAAATGTGCTGCAGATCACACATCAGAAACTACAGTTTCTATTGTATCATTACCAAGTGATGATATGAAAGGTAGAATAATAGGTAGAGAAGGAAGAAACATTAAAACTTTAGAAACTTTAACTTCAGGATTTGATCCACTAAGAAGAGAAGTAGCAAAAATAGCCTTAGAAAAATTAATCGATGACGGTAGAATCCATCCTGCCAAAATTGAAGAAATGGTTGAAAAGGCTAAAGAAGAAGTATCAGCAATCATCAAAGAAGAAGGTGAAAGAGCTGTTATGGAAACTGGAGTAATTGGTCTCCATCCCGATTTAATCAAATTAATTGGTAAATTAAAGTACAGAACAAGTTATGGTCAAAATGTTTTAAATCACTCAATTGAGGTTTCAAATTTAGCAAGAATTATGGCTGATGAATTAGGTTTAGATACAAAAGTAGCCAGAAGAGCAGGATTATTACATGATATTGGAAAAGCCTTAGATCATGATATGGAAGGAACACACGTAGAAATAGGTGTTGAAATTCTAAAAAAATATAAGGAAAATCCAATAGTAATTAACGCAGTTGAAGCACATCACGAAGATGTTGAACCACAAAGTATCGAGGCAGTTTTAATACAAGCTGCTGACGCAATTTCTGCATCAAGACCAGGTGCAAGAAGAGAAACTTTGGAAAATTATATAAAACGTTTACAAAACTTAGAAGGAATAGCTGATTCTTTTGACGGTGTAGAAAAATCATTTGCAATTCAAGCAGGTAGAGAAATAAGAGTTTTAGTAAAACCAGAAAAAATATCTGATGACCAAATGGTTGTATTATCAAGAGATATAGCAAAGAAAATAGAAGATGAAATGGAATATCCAGGACAAATAAAAGTAAATGTTATAAGAGAATCAAGAGTAGTTGATTATGCAAAATAAAAAAATCGCTCATGTGTTTTTGGACACATGAGCTTTTTTTATGGTATGAGATTTTTTATGCCTCCACATTGGAAACATAGGTATTCGCTTTCAAAGTAAGCAAGCCCTTTTTTGAGTACTTTAAAATCAGACTCTGACATTAAACTTGGTCTGAATAAGACACAAGTTAACATCATGGTGTAAAGCGAAGACATATTCTTCGACTTATTAGCTATGAATCCGACCATAAAATCTCTAACTTCATCCGGACCGTCAAAAAGGTCATAAATGTTTGGTGGATAAATTGCCCAAACTTCATTTCCTTTGAAGTATTTCGGACGGAGAATTTCGATAATCTCTGCTTTTGGCAAACAAAGACATGCGCTCTCCATGCTACAACCCTCCTTTAGGTTTTTTTGATAAAACTTATTATAACAGCTAAATTAGCATTTGTAAAGAAATTTAAAAAAATTCATAGTCCTTTTGTTTAAATATTTATTATTAAGTAAAGGGAAGTATATTAGAACAAAAAAAAGTTGACAAATTATGTAAATATGATATAATATAGTCTCAAACGAAAAATGTTAATTAAATATACAAATTTAAGAAGGGAGGAGAATTATGACTATTCTTAAATTTTCGTATATTATTCCAGCAAATGCTTTTATTCCAGAAATGGAAGTATTGGAAAAATTCTTTATTGGAAAAGATCTGTATTACAGAGTATTAGGAAAAAGAATTTATGAGTAAGGAAAAAGGATGTGGTTTTGTTAAACCACATCCTTTTAAAATATATAATATTATTATTCAACTTTAGATATAAAAGATTTTAAACTATCACCTTTAGACATACGAATTCGTGAAAGTGCATAGCAATTATCACCAGGACGAGCTCTACCATATTTAGTTGTAAAAGCAAGTGTATATCCTGAATCTTTTAAAATTTTATAACAGGCATCATTATAGTGACCAAATGGATAACAAAATACGGTTGCATTTCCAATAAATGATTGTGAAGTTTTTACATCTTTACAAGCTTCGTCATATGACAATGTCAAAATTCTGCCCTTACCATCTGTTCCAGCTCTATGCATATCATGAGAGTGTGATTCAAATATTATTTTATTGGAATCATAATTTTTTAATTTATTTTGGTCATCTATCCAAGATGTTATTAAAAATGAAGTAATTTTAACATTATATTTTTCTACAATAGGAATTGCTAGGTCAAAAAATGTTGCGTCACCATCATCAGCAGTTAAAACAATGCTATGTTCAGGTAAACATGAAGTTCCATCAATATATTTTTTTACTTCTTCCCAAGTTGGAAAATAGTAATTATTTTCGGTTAAATATTTTAGTTGATCTTCAAAATCATGAATTTCCATATAGTTTGCATCTAATTTTTTAGGTGGAGAGTCTTTGTCATAGAAAAAGTGATACATTAAAACTGGCAAACCTTTTGATTTTTCAGTTGAAATATTTTTTGATCCTTTTTCAACAACATTTACAGTTCTCGTTGCTTTGGCTTCATTGTTTGATGAATCTTTTACAGTATATGTAACTGTATAACTTCCAATTTTTGAAGTGTCTATGTTTTTGTCTATAGATATTTTTGTTGTAATATTACCATCATAATTATCGGTGGCAATACATCCAAGCTCTTGATAGTTTGAATCTTTAGCAATATTTATTTCAGAATTTCCATTTAACTTAAGTTCTGGAGCAATAGAATCAACAACATGTATAGTTCTTGTGGCTGTGGCAATTTTCTTTTTCTTTTTTATTGTATATGTTATTGTGTAAGATCCAACTTTGTTTGAAGAAAAATTACCCATGTCTGTTTCAATATTGCTTGAAATGTCTTTAGATCCATATTTTGCTTTAGCACCTGAATCTGTGTAATTAGAATTTAATTCTATTGTTACATTGGAATCTCCGATAATAGAAATTTTAGGAGATTTTGACGAAAATAACATTATCGACCGCATCGGTAAATACATTACACCGCTGATGCTTGTCTTCCTGATCATTATTGTTGGAAAAGGGCTCATCACTCCACTTGGAACACCGGAAC